>Ga0209099_1002270_pt1 | contig 17298 bp, 18 predicted proteins | sample AD_JPNHW2_MetaG_FD_184430 | JGI IMG/M metagenome (GOLD analysis project Ga0209099, IMG submission 184430) | Active sludge microbial communities of municipal wastewater-treating anaerobic digesters from Japan - AD_JPNHW2_MetaG (SPAdes) (version 2) | ecosystem: Engineered > Bioreactor > Anaerobic... | reverse complement strand
GCTGAGTGTATGAACTGTGTATATATTCCCTGTTAGCCGATACGACATTGGGCTTGATGAAGACTTTGCCTTTTATGTCATGGCCGAGGTCCGATGTAGCTTCACGTATAATTCCTGAAATTTTATCAACAGAATAATCTTCACATCTCCTGAGAATTACGCGGGGTTTGGATGCACTGTTCTTTTTTTTAACACTCTTCACTATAATTCCTCCTAAAATATCGTACAGGTGCGGAATATTGAATGTTCCGGTTATTCATTAAAAAACCGTACAGGATTTAAATTTTATTATTTAAAACACGGCGAGGACCTTATGTCAACAATATAAAGCTGTTTTTATTTAATACGGGCTTGTGATCTTGTGCGGATTTAATCAGTATATTCGCTTTTAATAATTCTATCCGTAAGAATCAGCACTGCGGCAATTTCAATACATGCTGTAATTAACCGGAATACCATCACAACTGAATCAACTGTTCCTATACTGTTTTCTGAAAATATTCTATTAAAAAAATACGCAAGGGTATAGGCAAAATGAACATCCATACAATACAGCTGAATTTTTCTGTTTATATCTTTTTTGTTGAATAGCCGGATAACATGAAATGTTAATAAGAATGTAAGGAGAAGGCCGGCTGAAACAGCGAAAATTTTCCCGTAGAGAAAATTCAGGAATATCATCAGATAAATAATTTCTATATAATAAAATGTAGCAAGGTAAGGAACAAAAGAGTTCACTTTCACTTTGATATCGGTCTTTTTTAACATTTTTTTATCTATTCAGCCTGGTATTTAAATTAAGTATAGTTATAATAACTCTGCTTTTAGAACCACAGTGCTCTTTCAGGTATATGTACGCATCATGCGGCTGCCGGAAAATAAGTCTGGAACTGTACAGTATTCCTTATCCCTGTTACAGATAAAACTCCGCATTGGTAAATAATTGTATGAATTTTAAGTGTTAATAACTTATATTTTGATACAATAAAATTATTGTCAACAAATGTATACAATATAGAATGACAAAAAAGAGGAATCCATTGGAAGAAAAATACACCATAACAGTACCGGAAGAATTTGATCTTGAAAGAATAGACCGTGTAATACCGGCATCTCTCGAAACTGATATTTCCAGAAGCCAGATACAGAAACTGATAAAGAACGGAAGCATTAAAGTTAACGGGCTCCCTACAAAATCCAACTACAAAGCTAAAACTGATGATGAGATAGAAATCATCATATCAGAAGAGGAATATGCTGAACCGGTTGCGGAAAATATCCCTCTTGATATACTCTACCAGGATGAAGATATTGCAGTAATAAATAAACAGCCGGGACTTGTAGTACATCCCGGTCCGGGAAATTACGGAAGCACACTTGTCAGCGCGCTGCTCTACCATATAAAAAAGCTTTCAACAGCTGGCGATCCGCACAGGCCCGGGATTGTACACAGGCTTGACAGAGATACATCAGGGCTTATGGTAATTGCAAAAACGAATGAAGCATACGAAGGGATGGTTAAACAGTTTCAGGCAAGAACAATTGAAAAACGCTACACTGCGGTCATAATCGGAAAACCGGTAAAAGACCACGATGTAATAAACAGGCCTATCGCACGCCATAAAAAATACAGGCAGAAAATGACTATTGATGAAGACGGACGAGAGGCCATAACAGAATATACTATCTCACGGATATGGCATACACAGGTAAGTACTTTTTCCATGCTCGATATAAGAATCCATACCGGGAGAACACACCAGATAAGGGTACATCTCTCGTCAATCGGAAACCCGGTAATCGGCGATCAGATATACTCAAAAAAGTGGGAGAAGTACAAGGTACCCTATCTCCTCCTTGCATCCACATTTCTAAAATTCAAACATCCGGTCACCGGAGAGGAGCTGTCTTTTACGGCTGAGCTGCCTGAACATATGACAGAGTTTATCGTGAAGCTTGATACAATGCTTGAACAGTATCAGTAATTAATACCCACCGCATTTTTTACCCTGTTCAGAGTAACTGATGCAACGTTTCTCGTTTTATCTGCACCCTTTTTAAGTATATTATAAACTTCGGCCTTATCATTTTCAAATCTTCTGCGGTTTTCACGGTATGGCCTGAAGTATTCTATCAGAATATCGAGGAGATCTTTCTTCACCTGGCCGTAGCCGGTTCCGCCTTTAAGATAAATCTCTCTCATGTCTTTTAACTGGCTTTCTGTCGCAAACAGTTTATATAAAGCAAAAACACTGCAGGTGTCGGGGTCTTTCGGATCTTCTACCGGTGTAGAATCAGTTACAATCTTCATAACTTTTTTCTTCAGAGATTTCTCATCTTCAAATATATCCAGCGTATTGCCGTAACTCTTCGACATCTTCTGTCCGTCAATTCCAGGAATAGTTGCAACATCATCCTCAATCTTACCTTCAGGGATAACAAAGATATCACCATATGCTGTGTTGAAACTTCCGGCGATATCCCGTGTAATCTCAATGTGCTGTTTCTGGTCCTTGCCTACAGGAACAATATTCGCGTCATAAAGGAGAATATCCGCAGCCATAAGGATCGGATAGGTATACAGGCCGGCATTCGGAATCAGGCCGCGCGCAACTTTGTCTTTATAGCTATGGCTTCTCTCAAGCAGGCCGAGAGATGTGTGACAGGATAAAATCCATGAAAGCTCCGTCACTTCCGGGACGTCGGACTGCACCCAGAAAAAGCATTTTTCCGGATCAAGACCCAGCGCAAGAAAATCTATTGCCGCTTCAACTGTATTCTTTCTAAGTTCAGCTCCGTCATGGAGAGAGGTCATTGCGTGATAATTTACAATAAAACAGAAAAGTTCGCTGCTGTTCTGAAGTTCAATCATCGGTTTCATCATTGCAAAATAATTCCCGATATGAAGCGAACCTGAAGGTTGAATACCCGATAACACTCGTGCCATAAAATCCTCTCTTTTTTACATTAGCAGATTTATTCTGGAGATATCTACATTACCTGTCATTCCGGCTGAAGCAATAACGGAATACGGGCTAACGGAGAAAGATTCTCGATAATCTCATAGTTTACATATCATTGATGTATGAGATTCCGGTATTCGCAAAATCTGAAGCTGCAAAACCGGAATGACGTTCATCAAAACGTTTATTGCATGACGGCAAAAAGCAAAAACCATGGAATACAAAATGCTATACATTTTTTAATCTATAAGTATAAAAAAAGACCATAATTTTTGGTGTCAATAATAAAATTTTCCTTTACTAATGAATATAATTCCGGATAACTTAAACTATTATTACAATTAACAGATTCCGGAGGAATTCAATGCAGCAGAATATGGGAAGCGCTGACAGCTTTATCAGAACTATGGTCGGCATAGCATTTTTAGTAAACATTATAATCCTTGAACCGGGTGCAATAGGAACAATAATCCTTCTTGCATTAGGCGTACTTAACCTTGCAACAGCATGGATTAAATTCTGCCCGGCTTACAAACCGTTCGGCATATGCACATGCCCGTGCTGCGGATGTTCAGAAACAGAAAAAAGCGAATAATTTTTTGCCGGTTCAGAGCTGAGAACCAGTTTTAAAAACGGCTCTGAACCTTACAAAAATTTCAATGACTGCAGCATTCCCCCGTATGCCCTCCGCAAAAATCACTTAGTTCAACCTGTATTGTAGTATGCTCAATCATAAATTTTTCTTTCAGCATTGAATTTATCTCTATAATAATCTCATCAGAAACACTTCCCGAGTCCGCATCCAGGCAGACATGACATGAAAGAAAAATCTCCTTTGAGTTGATAGACCAGATGTGCAGTCCATGAAGGCTTTCAACTTTCTCAATCCCTAGAACAGCCTTATAAACTTCAGCTGAATCGATATGTTCCGGCACACCCTGAAGAAAAATTCTCAATGACTCCCTCAGAATACCGAACGAACTCCAGATGATCATAACCGCGATGAAAAAGCTTATTACAATATCTACCCAGTAATTTGAAGTGTAGTAAATAATAACTGCCGCCGCAATAACCGCGACAGATGACACGGCATCAAAAAACAGATGAAGAAAAGCGGCTCTGATGTTAAGACTTTTTTCATTACCATGCCCCAGAAACAGCATTGAAATAAGATTTCCCGCGAGGCCGATAACTGCAATTGGAAGCATTATTGAAAAATCAACAACTACTGGGTTTTTAAATCTCTTGACTGCTTCATAAAAAATATAAAGCCCGATAATTACCAGCGTCAGTGCATTAATGAGAGCAATCAAAACTTCAAATCTCTTCAAACCGAAGGTGTATGAATCACTTCTTTTTTTCTCTGAAACTTTTTCACCCGTATAGCCGAGTATAAGTGAAAGAACATCCGACAGGTTGTGTCCCGCATCTGAAATCAGCGCAAGGCTTCCGGAAATTACACCGCCTATATATTCTGCCGCGGTAATAATAATATTAAGTGCTATAACAATTGCAAATTTAAAACCATCACCTGTATTGTGCGCGTGTACAGAGTGATTATGGTCCCCTGATTCATGATGATCGTGCATCTATCTTCTCCTGAACATAATATTTATACAACTCCCTCTCCCTCGATGGGGGAGGGCCGGGGTGGGGGTGATAAAACACTATCTTTAAAAATTGATAGTATAATATTATTGTCTTCTCCCTCCCTTAGCCCCTCCCATCAAGGGAGGGAAATTACAAGTCTACTGCTATCTGTTATATTTTTAAACTTCAAGTATATGCTCAATTCCAAGCTTTAAAATTAAATGAATATGTTCATCATCAAAAGAATAATATGAATTTTTGCCGTCTCTTCTGACTCTTGCAAGCCGTGCCTGTTTTAAAATTCGGAGCTGATGTGAAACAGCCGATTGGGTCATATTCACTTTTTTCGTAAGGTCGGTAACACTCGCTTCCCCGTCCTTCAGTGATAGAAGAATTTTCAGTCTTGTGGGGTCACCGAAAATTTTATAAAACTCCGCCAGATCGGAAAACCTGGAATCATCAAGTTTTGTACCGGGATTTTTCACCTGGCCTCCTTTTAACACATGAACATATGAGCCACTATTCATATATTAGTTTATAAATCAACTTTTTTTTATTGACTCACAATATAAAAATGAAACTATTCACCGGGAGCTACAAATGAGCTTAAAAACTTTTAAAAATATTAATTCAGCAGCCATCGCGATATACCTGATATTTTCTTCAGCTTCTTATCTCTATGCCGGGAATAAAATTGCGGTAGTTAAAAGCCGGTTCGACAACATTGAACTTGTTCTCGATACCTATCATATTGATTATGAACTGATTGATTTTAAAGATCTGGGAAACAGTGAAATATTCAGCAAATACGACTCCATCTTTTTTCCTTCAGGCATCTCTTCGGAGTATGAAGATAATCTTGATGTAAACTGGCAGGGCAAAGATTTTACTTCCGTTAAACTTTCCAAAGGTTTCTTTGAACTCGATACAGATGCATTTAAAAATAACTTCAGAAAGTTCACAAAAAACGGCGGCTCATCCTACTTTTCCGGCTACGCGTTTAAACAGCTTGCTATGGCTTATGATGATTTTGATTTTTTTGATGATTTCCCCTATATGGGAATACCGGGCCGTATCGAAGCCGATATAACAGGCGACCTTGCGAAATTCAGCCTTAAAAGAAAAACAGCTCTCTACATGGAATACACAGGCTGGGTCGCATTAAAACACGTCGATGGCGCCGAAGTACTTGCCGAAGCAGAATTCCCTACTCCCAGGGGAAATAAATCCGGTCCCATAAGTGTGCTCATTCATGACGGGGGCGAAATACTTTACACAAGCTATTACAGTACAGTGTACAGTGAATTCAAGCGGTTCAATATTTACCGTATTGCAGGAAGCCATCTCCGCAAAGAAGCGATAGACAGAGTCAAAGCCAGATCCCAGGAACCGACAGGAATTATAGTCGATTCTTTTTTAAGTGAAGAGGCTTATCGAACCTACTATTTCACCCTCCGTGAAGGTAACAATACCATCCATTTTCTTTCTGACGGAGCACGGTACATGTTTGAAATATATGACCGGAATATGTCATTAATCGTCTCACGGGACTACCAGGAGGCTGCCCAGAGCTACAACATTATCTCCCTGAAAGAGGATTATTGTTTTGTTAAAGTCTACCCATCTGGAAAAGACAGATTTATAATGCATTCAGTAGTTTCAGCATTTGGAACTGTAATACCTCCAGGAGTAACTTACGCTGTGAAAATTATTCTGGGAGTTCTTGGAGCAGTTTTCCTTGCAGCATTTCTTAAAGTTGCAATTTCAAGATTAAGATAACGCATTGGCATTATTTAATTTCATGATATATACTTATTAAAATAAATATTTATCATGAAATTGACAGATTATATTGTCTTTTATTCCAGTCCTTCAGGGAAATTAATTCGCGCATGGGTATTTTTTGATTTACATAATCGACAATAGTTTTCATCTAATGAATATATAATACGGTCATTAAAAGTTCTATTTTTATGACCTCAAAAGCTCTATCTCAGCGGTATAATGTATCGTTACCGAGGCTTTTTAAGGGATTTCATCCCTTAAATCCTGTAGTAAAAATTATAGTTATTACAACTGCCATGAATTTTTCAGCAGGAATCAAATCTGCACTGGCAATCTCAGGATTTTGCCCTGAAGTAATAATTATTTTGGTAAAAACATAAGTAAATTCCAGTTTTCTATATAAAAATCCTGTATTAAAAGGAGTATTTCCAGATGGGGAGAGTAATTTCTGTTTCAAATCAGAAAGGTGGTGTAGCGAAAACCACAACAACAGTCAATATAGCTGCTTTTCTGGCGGATAAAGGGAAAAAAGTTCTTATTATAGATATAGATCCACAGGGAAACGCCGGTTATGGCATCGGAGTCAATGCTGAAGAGATGGGGACAACTATTTATGAAGTTCTGATAGGAGAGGTTCCCATTGAAGAAGCTATATTTAAATCTGATATAGAAGGACTCTCCATAATTCCTGCCAATATCCATTTATCCGGAGCGCAGGTAGACCTGCTGGATACTGAATCAAATGAATTTATACTCAAAAAAAAATTAGCTCCGATAAAAAATCATTATGATTATATTTTTATAGATTGCCCCCCTTCGCTGGGAGTACTTACTCTAAACAGTCTTGTAGCAGCTGACACAGTTCTTATCCCGCTTCAGTGCGAGTATTACGCACTTGAAGGCATAAACCAGCTGCTTAGAATTATTGTAATGGTACAGGAGCAGCTCAACAAAGCTCTTAGAATTGAAGGCGTAGTTCTTACAATGTATGATCCAAGAACAAATCTTGCCCAGCAGGTTGTAAATGACGTAAGAGAGTATTTCAAGGAAAAGGTTTTCCAGACAATAATCCCGCGTAACGTCAAACTTTCCGAGGCTCCCTCTTTCGGAAAACCTATAGGACATTATGATAAAACCTGTCCCGGAAGTATAGCTTATGAAAAACTCGCTGAAGAGGTAATGAAAAATGACTAAAAAAGCCTTAGGAAAAGGACTCGGTGCGATTATTTCCACTTCTCCCGCATCAGTAGAAGATATTGAAAACAATCTGATTAATGATAAAAACAGAATAAGAGATCTGGATATCACCAAAATAATTCCAAATCCCGATCAGCCGAGGACATTCTTTGATGAGACCGAAATCTCCGGCCTGGCTGAATCGATAGCTGCCGTTGGAATTATACAGCCGATTATTGTAAGAGAGAAAGACGGGCTCTACATACTTGTTGCCGGGGAAAGAAGGCTAAGGGCATGTAAGCTCAATAAAATGAAAAAAATCAGAGGAATTGTGATAGAGGCTGACGAAGAGCAGAACTTCACAATGGCTCTCATCGAAAATATACAGAGAGAGAATCTGAACCCCATTGAAGAGGCAAAAGCATACAAACTGATGATTCAGAGATTCAGCCTGAAGCAGCAGGATGTCGCAAAAAAAGTAGGCAAAGACAGAACTTCAGTTACAAATACTCTTCGTCTTCTGAATCTTCCTGAAGAAGTTCAGGAAGGGATTATTGATAAAAAAATTACTGCCGGCCATGCGAAGGTTCTTCTTTCACTGGAAAATCCTGATAAACAGCTCCGTCTTTTTAATGAGATAATTGAAAAGGGGCTTTCTGTACGATCACTTGAAGCTATCATTGATCCGTCCAAAGATACAAACGGAAACAACAAAAACAAAAATACCGAGCAGAGAGCGGTGCAGGCAAAAAGCCCGCAGATTAAAAAAATGGAAGAGGATCTTATTTCCAGACTTGGAACAAAAGTTGAGATAAGGCATTCAGGAAGCAAGGGCAGGATTGAAATCAGCTATTACTCACTCGATGATTTTGAAAGAATTATGGAGAAAATAAAGTAGATAGCTGATTATTTAATTGTAAACTAAATCTCTTCAAGGTCGATTTTTTCGACCTTATCCGCATCTGTATCTAAAATAGCGATAGAAGACTCATCATGGCCGTAAACTGCACCTGGATTAATAATCCTGCACCCGTTTGAAATATAATTCTCAAAGTGATGAGTATGCCCTTTTATTATATAGTTATATTTCCCCGATGCCACAGCCTCTCTGTACATCGGCACATTATGGCCATGAAATACCAGAAAATTTTTGCCGCCGCACTCAAACTCAATTTTATCTTCCACAGGCCGCATGCCGAGTGACGCGGCCTTCAGGTTAATATCTTCACTATCTATCAAATCCCCGTTTCCGAGAACTACATAGCAGTCAAAATCCTTGAGATACTCAAGCATCCTCGGGGATGTTATATCGCCCGCGTGAATTAATATTTTAACATTCTTTTCACGAAATATCGATATAGCTTTCTGCATCTCTTCTATATCATTATGAGTGTCGGAAAATATACCTATCAGCATAAAATATCAACCAAGCCTTGCGCCCACAGGAATACTTTCATCGGCAAAGATTACCTGCGGTTTATCCTTACTGCTTTTTTTAGCAGCAAGCAGCATACCGCGTGATTCTTTACCGAAAATCACTGCAGGCTTTAAATTTGATACCAGAAGTATCTTTTTACCTTTAATATCATCAGGTGAATATACCTGAGCAATTCCAGCAACAATCTGCCGCTTATCCGAACCTGAATCAACTGTAAGATACAGCAGTTTGTCAGAACCATCAACTTTTTCCGCATCAATTACAAGTGCAACCCGTATATCAACCTTCCCGAAATCACTTATATCAATAAGGCCGTCAGAGTCGGCCTTCTTATCTTTAACCGGTTCAGATTTCACTTCCGGTTTAACTTTTTCAAGTTTAGGAAAAAGTATACCGAGCTCTTTCAGCAGATCGCCGGATTTAAGATTTTTCATACCATTCAGTGAATCAATATCCTTTGGCGCCTTCTCCGCATTAAGTGCAGAAATAATCTCCGGAGAAATATTGATCAGCACAGGAGAAAGAAGAACAGCAGTGCTGTATATTGCCTCAAGAAGATTCCGTATAACAGAAGACAGTTTATCCAGATTATTTTCTTTGGCAAGCTGCCACGGTTTTGTATCATCAACATACTTGTTAAGTGAACGGATAAACTCCCATAACTTCTCAAGACCGATACTTGTCTGGAATTTACTGCAGAACTCAATGTAGCTCTCAGATGCCTTTTTAAGTCCGGTAAGGAGTTCATCTCTCCCCGCTTTGTCATCACCCAAATCAGGAATTTTATTTTCAAAATATTTTCCCGCCATGTTGAATGTACGGTTTATCAGATTACCAAGATCATTAGCAAGATCATAGTTAATTCTATCAATAATAACATCTTCACTGAATTTAGCATCAAGGCCGAAAGTCATCTCTTTCAGGAAAAAATATCTTATCTGGTCGTTGCCGTATTTGCTCACAAGATCATGAGGTGTTACAACATTGCCGAGGCTTTTCGACATCTTAGCCTCATCCATATTCCAGTAGCCATGTACATTCAAATTGATGTAAGGCTCCATATCCGCAGCCTTCAGCATTGTCGGCCAGAAAATACCGTGAGGTTTCAGGATGTCCTTAGCAATTATATGCTGAACTGCAGGCCAGTATTTTTTATACTTTGCATCATCGGGATAGCCAATCGCGCTTACATAATTTATCAAAGCGTCAAACCATACATAAGTAACAAAATTCTCATCAAAAGGAAGAGGTATACCCCATGTGAGTCTTGACACAGGGCGCGAGATGCAGAGGTCTTCAAGCGCATCCCCTTTGAGCATTGAGAGAACCTCATTCTTATAACGTTCAGGCCTTATAAAATCAGGATTCTTATTTATATGGTCAAGAAGCCAATCCTGGTATTTACTCATTTTAAAAAAATAGTTTTTCTCTTCTATAAATTGAGGAGCTTTGTTGTGTTCCGGACATTTACCGTCAATAATCTCTTTGTCAGTAAGAAATCTCTCACAGCCGACACAGTAATTACCGCCATAGCTGCCGAAGTAGATATCACCTTTATCATAAACTTTCTGCAGAATCTTCTGAACAACTTCCTTATGCCGCGGCTCCGTTGTACGTATAAAATCAGAGTACTTAATATTGATATCGTCCCAGGCCGACCTGAATTTACCGCTGATTTTATCCGCATAATTCTGGGGAGTCATGTTCCCGGCAGCAGCTGCGGTAAAAATTTTGTCGCCATGTTCATCTGTACCAGTCAGAAAATATGAATCATATCCAAGTACCGAATGCAGTCTATAAACAAAATCTGCAAGAATTGTTGTATATGCATGCCCTATGTGAGGTTCCGCGTTTACATAATAAATTGGTGTTGTAACATAAAAAACTTTTTCCATTTCCCGCCTCAACTATATCTATTTCTGCAACTATTCATAAACGTGATTAAAATATATCTCCGCTGCCCAAAGTATGGCGAACAGTAGAATTTCCCGCTATAAATAAGCAGTTATCTATTTATCCGGATCTTCATCAATCCTGAATAATTCTTCGATCAGCTCATCTTTTATTTTGTGCTTTCCGTCTTTCAATTCCATATCTCTGGTTTTAATATTAAGGAACCTGTCCCCTTCTTTTATCATAACCGTCTCTTTCAGAGTATTAACAGAAACTACTTTAAAAAATTTATCTTTAGCAATAATAACAGAATCAATTTCAGGCATAGTTTCATTCAGTTCCCTGTATGTATTATACTCAAATCCAAGACAGCAGAGAAGTCTTCCGCACATACCAGATATTTTCATTGAATTAAGATTAAGATTCTGTTCCTTCGCCATCTTAATAGAAACAGGTTCAAACTCTTCCCGCTGGTATAAACAGCACATAGGCTTACCGCACGGCCCGTAACCGCCTACGATTCTCGCCTCGTCCCTTACTCCGATCTGTCTCATCTCTATTCTGGTACGAAACACCGCAGCCAGTTCCCTGACCAGTTCCCTGAAGTCGATTCTGTTCTCAGCGACAAAATAAAAAATTATTTTTGTTTTATCAAAAAGGCATTTAACAGAGACAAGTTTCATATCAAGATTTTTAGCCTTAGACTTCTCCCTGCATACTGTAAACGCCTTCTCTTCAATTGTTTCAAGTTCCTGAATTTTACCTAAATCCTCAGGTGTAGCTTTCCGGAGAATTTTACCTGTCACAGCAAGGGATGGATTGTTCTGATAACCGCGGATCTTAACAACTCGTCCTACATCAATACCATGCTCAATCTCCACAACACACTGAGAATTCTGTCTAAGGAAAAAATTATTTGTATCTACAAAATATATCTGGTAGCTATTTCTCAATTTTACTGCTGAAACTTCCATATAATCCTCAACTATTTTATATCGTAATGCAGCCTTCGGCTGCTATTAAATGCCGGTGCTTCGCACCGGCGGAGAGAGGGTTACAGGGGGCGCCGCCCCCTGTAACCCTCTCTCCCGTGCAGCGCAGCTGCACGGGAAAAATTTGTTACAACCATGAAAAATCAGGTTCCGGAAATCCGGAGGAATCCAGTTCTCCGAAAGAATACATAAATCCTTTCAGAATATTCTTCACATTCAAATTATTTCCAAGCCCTTTTTTTAAGGCAAGCAGTATTCTTACAATTTTAAGTGCATCTTCATGGCCAACTAATATGTCTTCCGGAATAAGCCCCTTTTCATCACTAAATCCGGACCTGACCATATAACTGTAAATATTGACAAGTACAGTCAATAAAAATTCATTGTCCGGAACAACTTTAATATCAGTATATTTAAACATCTCATTGTTACCGTTCTTAACTAAACCCGATATGGAGATGCATATATTTTTTATCTCACTGAAAACATTCTCCTCATGAAGCTTAAGCGCAATGTCAGCCGAACCGCCCGATATAGCAGTAAAAAACCCGGTTTCAGGAGTATTTTTCCCGTATAATTTTAAAATACTCAGTAACTCATCATTTTTTAACGGCTGAAACGGAATCTCAATACATCTTGATATAATCGTGGGGAGAATACCTGTTCTGCTCTCGGCTATGAGAAAAATCTGGGCTTTTGAATATGGCTCTTCAATTGTCTTCAAGAGCGCATTTTGTCCGGCCTCGGAGATCGTATCAACACCATCAATAATAACAGAATAATTTCCGGTTGAAGATGCCCTGGAAAGCCTGTCAATAAGCCATCTAACAGATCCGGGCATCAGCTTGTCCTTATTCCCGACTGGTATTTTACCCTTTTCATCCCTTTCAAGAATAATAAGGTCAGGAAAAGTCCCGGCAGAAATCTGCCTGCAGACACTACACTCGCCGCACGGAGAATTCCCGCTCCTGCACAGAAACGAGCTTAAAAACCTTTCGGCAATAAGCCGTTTTCCTATACCCCTCTGCCCGGTAAATAAAATAGAATGAGGCATACCTTCACCATTCTTCAATGATAAAAGATTTTTTAATTCCCGCTCATGCCCGATTATTCCGCTCTGGTTCATTTATGGTTCTTTATAATTACTGGATGAATAAAATTTTAATAAACCAGATCAAAGATAAGTCCCCTTATCTCTTCAATAGTTTTCAAGAGGCTAAATGCGTCACTTTTTTGTGTTATCATCTGAGCGAGTTTTATAAGATTTTCGTCGATCTTATCAATGACAGTTTTCTCTGCACGTCCCATTCTTTTTTCACGGCTGGTGAGATCGAGTTTCCGGGATTCAAAACCGTTTTCGAGAATCATTTTTAATATTTTTTTAATGAGAGCTTTATACTTTTCGAGCTCATAAAGTGACTGCGAATCAAGAAATCTTTTTTCCTGATCTTTAAGATCTGTCATAAGCTCTTCAATAGTTCCGTTAAATTCAAGGGAAATTCTGTTATCAAGCTCTGTTGTAAACTTTGAGATTTTAGATCCGCCGGAGGAAGCTCTTGTTCTGGCCTTAACGCCCTCCCTTGCCTGCTGCCTTGAATCTGCTCTGGGAATTTCTATCATTTTATTCTTCTGCCCTCTTGTTTATAACGCAATTACCATCGAATTTAACACCTTCTTCCATTACAAGACTTGGAGTTATGATGTTGCCCCTGATGTCGCCTGTTGACAGAAGAATAACTCTTTCGGTTGCATAAATATTGCCTGAAACTTTACCTCCGACGACTACTAGTTTTGCTTTAATATCAGTTGTAGCGTCGCCGCTCTGTCCGACAAGAACCTTGCCGTGCGTATCGATAGTCCCCTGAAATTTTCCATCGATTCTAAGCAGTCCGTTGATTTTAAATTCGCCTTTAAATTCGGAACCTATACCGATAATACTGTTTACTATATTATCTTCATCTATTCTGTTTAATTTTGTCATTTCCATTTCTCTTTTAATTGTATATCCGACATAATTCACATGATTAAATTGATTTCAAGCACATTTTTCCATGAATCCTTGAATAGAATGTTAAATAACTTCTTCCGGTTTTTGTATAATAATAGATTAAAAATACCGGAAAAATTTATCTCAGCTACACCCGTGCAGTCGAGAACAAAAATACCGTCTGTTTATATTTAGTTACTTGTTTTTAGACAAACTCCTATTATAATAAGTTGACAGAATTTATTTATAAATTATTTTTACTGACAGATGTTTGAGTATATTTAAATTCTGATGAATAACCTTTAATATTCTCAGAAAATTATTTAAAGATTCGAATACATAATAATCATAAATAATTTATTAGTCAGGAGTTCCAATTTAATGAAATCAAAGATTCTTTTTTCAATAATTCTCACGATATCTTTTCTATCCTGCAATACTGCGTCTTTCAATACTACATCTTTTTTTAAAGATAAGATAACAATTAATGACCTTTTAACCGTAAAAGAGAATATTGATAAATCAAAAAATCCGGCTGAAGTTCTTCTCCTGAAAAATGATTTATCTCAGAAAATACTCATTCTGGAAAACGTTAAAGTAAAAGATATAATAAATTCAACTAATGTTGATTATGATTTCTGTGTCCTTGCAGATATTCAATCTGACAAAGGTTCGATTGAATGTTTTATCTATACCAAGAATATTAAAAGAATTTCACAGCTTAAAAAAGATCAGTCAGTAATATCAGTAAAAGGTGAATTTAAAAGATATTTTTCAATGCTTGATAATTATTACACTAAAATTGAAATCACCAATTCAACTATAACAATTAAGACAGAATAAAAATATGTTCCTAAAAAAAAAATTAAAAATAACAGCAATTGCTGTAACAGCAGTTATTCTTACCTTTTCAATAATTCTGCTCATCGCGTTCAATCTCTTTAAAATTTCTTACAACAGTAATGAAAAAAGTGATGTTGATTCTCTGATAACTATTACACGGGATGGCATAGGAATTCCTGTAATTACGGCTGAGTCGGTAAACGATTTTTATTTTGCCCTCGGCTATCTTCATGCAAAAGACCGGCTTAATGTAATTGAGTACCTCAAATCTATTGCAACTGGAAAGTCTGATAAGTTTGCGGGTGATGATGCGGCTCTTCTGAATAAACTCAGCAGCACCGCGGGATTTACAAAGGATGCGGAAGAAATCGCGGCAAAACTGAAAGAGGACGAGATTAATGCTCTTAAAAGTTATGTAAAAGGAATCAACTTCGTTTTGAACAAAAATCATGTTCGAAACTTTGCAAACCGTGAATGGCATATTGAAGATGTAATAGCAATATTATCAATGAAGGAATGGGCAAATTCCTATCTCAACAATAAGGAACTGATTTTCAATCTCCAGATTTCGAAGCTTCAAGCTTCTAAAAACATCTTTAAAGATGGCAGATATCTGTATTTTTATAACGATGATGATGTTCAATATCTATATACTATAAGAAGAATAAAAGAGATAATTGAAAAATATATATGTTCTTTTGCCCGGGGTAATTCCATCTATATAGCTCCGGAGTATTCCATTTCCGGAAGTGACGCTTTTACTACACTTAATTATGAGGATTTTTCTAATGTTTATCCGGGATGGTATCCGGTCAGATTAGAATTAAAAGGGAAAAAAACCTTTGCTGTTTCCTACAACGGATTGCCGTTTATATTTTCATTCAAAAATGAATCTGTATCCTTAACTCAGATCAACATTAATGCTGATTCTCAGAACTTCTATCTATTTGATACAGAATACCAGAATAGTACTCCCCGTTACAAATCTGCAGGTTTATGGAAAGAATATAAATCTGTCCGGATACCTTCTTTTAATAAAGATGACATTATTTCTGAATTAAAGTGGGTGACCGATAAAGGTCCTGTTTTCAGCGAATTGATAAGTTCCACCAGAACGGATTCAAGGATAATGGTTATAGATTCAGTTCATCCCGGAGCTGAATACATCAGCTTGATGCTGAAAGTTCCATTTGAAACAGAAATTGAAAAAATCAGGCAATCAGCATTTTCAAATGACTCATCTCTAAAATGTTTCATTATTTCTGACAATAAAAAAGCATATAAAATATATTCCGGTTACATGAATCAATCAGACAATAACAATCTTATTTTTATAGACGGCAGCAGAGCATTAAAACCTGCTCCATCAAAGATATCAATTGTAAAACAGATTTCAGGAATAGATTATTCCGGAAGTGACCTGATATCAGCAAAGGATTTATCTTTTAACACCGGCAATACTATTGCAAATCAATTTAAAATTGAAAAATTTGATTCTCTTCTTCCAAAAAAGAAAATTTATGATGATGGCCATGTTAAAGATATAATCACTGACAACATGTCAGTGGCCGCCGAAAAATTTATTCCGATTTTCAAAGCAATTCATGAAGGAAATCCGCTCACATCATCAAAACTTTCCATGATCTATTTCAGCGATTGGGATTATTCAGCAAAATCCGGGCTTCAGTCTCCATCAATATTTTACACGACTCTCAGTTATTATATAACAGAATCCTACAAAGATGATTTTGGAAAAGATTCGGATTTTAATTTAAATAATGCCTATCTGCTTTACCCTGATTTTTTAGAACAATGCCTTAAACGCACATCTCCTGTTTTTGATAAGCCTGACTCTGTAATAAATGTTAAAAACCGGGAAATGGTTTATGATATAGCTTTTTTAAATGCAATGAGATTCTTAAACAGAAAGGAAGGGCCTCTGATGGAAAACTGGAAATGGGGCCAGATTACCAAATCAAGTTATAAAATTCCAAATGTAAGATTAAACTTTTTCTCAAGATTTTTTAAAGTTGAAGATTCACCACTCTCCGGTGGTCCTGATACAATAGAGAATCTTTTACAGAATAGTAAATTTTCAACAGTTTCATCAACATCATTTCAGTCCTTCATGAATAAAGATACTCTCTGGTTCAGAATGAATACCGGTTATTCAACTTCAATGCTTTCAGATTTTTACTACGGAGATAACATTATCAAAAATTTTGAAAACATGAATGCAGTATCACAGACATACAAAACGACAATAAACAATAAATAAGAACTATCTGTTAAACATAAAAAAAGAGGGTGATTTTTGGTCACCCTCTTTTTTGTATATAGTATGATTCAGAATCCTAGTACATTCCGCCCATACCGCCCATTCCGCCGCCCATTCCGCCTGGCATACCACCCATTCCTTTATCATCTTCTTTATCAGAGATAAGAACTTCTGTGGTACAGAGCATTCCTGCTACTGACGCAGCATTCTGAAGAGCTGAACGAACTACTTTAGCCGGATCAATTACACCAGCTTCAATCATATTTACCCACTCTAATGTATATGCGTTAAAACCGATACCTGGTTTTTCTTCTTTGGCTTTTTCAACTATAACTGAACCTTCAAGCCCTGCA
>Ga0209099_1002268_pt1 | contig 17304 bp, 13 predicted proteins | sample AD_JPNHW2_MetaG_FD_184430 | JGI IMG/M metagenome (GOLD analysis project Ga0209099, IMG submission 184430) | Active sludge microbial communities of municipal wastewater-treating anaerobic digesters from Japan - AD_JPNHW2_MetaG (SPAdes) (version 2) | ecosystem: Engineered > Bioreactor > Anaerobic... | reverse complement strand
CCCCTACAACAGGGAACATAACATGTTCCTGAGAAATTTCTTCAAGGGTACTGCTGAACTGATCCTCGATGGCAGTAACCGTCTGCTTATTCCAAGGAGGCTTCTTGAAATCATCGGAGCTGAAAAGGATGTTGTTCTGGCCGGACAGGACGGAAGAATTGAGTTATGGCCGGCATCTGTTTATGAAACAATTGATATGCCTGCTGAAGATTTTGCCGATCTGGCTGAAAAACTGATGGGTGGAAATATTAATGAGCCTTTGGAATAATGTTTTACCATGTGCCTGCATTACTGGATGAAAGTATTAATGGACTGAATATCCGGCCAGACGGAATTTATGTCGACGTAACATTCGGTGGCGGAGGACATTCGAGGGAAATATTGAAACGGCTCAGAAAAGGCAGGCTCATAGCTTTTGATCAGGATGAGGATGCCATACGGAACGTTCCTGATGACAAACGGCTCACCTTTCTGAATCAGAACTTCCGTTTTCTGAAAAACAATCTGAAATTCAACGGAATAACTGAGATTGACGGATTAATAGCCGATCTGGGCGTATCATTCCACCAGTTTGATGAACCTGAAAGGGGATTCACATTTCGTCAGGATGTACAGCTCGACATGCGAATGAACAAAAAAGGATCAGTAACAGCCGCTGCTCTTCTTAAAACGCTTGATGAGGCTGCCCTGGCCAAAATATTCTACGACTTCGGCGAGCTTGTCAATTCAAGAAAGATAGCCAGGGAAATAGCTGTCGCACGATCGGTAAAGCCTGTTACAACCGTCAGCGATATGATAAATGCAATAGGAAAACTTGCGCCACCGCGTCAGGAGCATAAATTCTATGCAAGGGTCTTCCAGGCTTTGCGGATCGCGGTAAACCACGAGATCGATTATCTCAAAGAAATGCTCGAACAGGCACAGGAACTTCTGAAAAAGGACGGACGGCTTGTGATCATAACATATCATTCGCTCGAAGACAGAGTGGTGAAGAATTTTATGAGAACAGGAAATTTTGAAGGTGAGGAGAAGAAGGACTTTTATGGAAACCTGATAACTCCCTTCAGGATAATAAGCAAAAAGGGTATAGTCCCCGAGGAGATTGAAATAGAGGAAAACAAAAGGGCGAGGAGCGCCAGGTTAAGGATAGCGGAAAAGAAATAGGCAATGCCTGACAAAAACGTAAAAGAAGAAAAGCCGGGGAAAGGGAAGAAGACAGGCAGCTTCATAAAAGATTTGCTGAGCGGTTCCCTGATCTCCGACAAGATAGTTCTGAAGAACTTCTGGTACATAGTCTTATGTACATTTCTGGCTGCATTGTATATAGGGAACAGGTTTCATGCTGAAAGAATCACCCGCGAGACTTCGCGGCTTTCCAGGGAAGTACGTGACCTCAAGGCTGAATCGCTTTCAACATCGGCCAATCTGATGTCGGTGAGCAGGCAGTCGGAAGTTTACAGGATGGTGAGGGACTTTGGTCTTGGCCTTGAGGAACTTAAAACACCTCCTTTTAAGCTTATTGTGAACAAATAGTCGAAGGTATGGCAGTAAGAGACGAGATAGTATGGAGGAGTGCAGTTGTCTATTTTATTCTGATAATTGTCGCTGTTGCCATACTTGTCCAGGTCCTTATTCTGCAGTATGTACAGCATGGGAAATGGTCGGCAATGAGTGAGAAGTATGTATTTAAAACCGCTGAAATGCCGGCCAACAGGGGAGATATCCTTGCCCACGACGGAAGGCTCCTTGCCAGTTCAGTGCCGTATTATTCGATCTACATGGATACCCGCTCAACGGGAATGACATCCGCAACGTGGTCGAACGGCATCAACGGGCTTTGCCAGGGTCTTTCGAAATATCTTGGGGTAAGGTCGCCTGCAGGCTGGAAATCGGTGATCACCGAAGCCCGTAAGAGGGGCGACCGCTATTTCCTCATAAAGAAAAAAGTCGACTATGCTACACTGAAGAAACTCAGGGAACTTCCGATATTCAGGGAAGGTCAGTACAGGGGAGGAATGGTTGCCCAGCCCGATAATAAAAGGGTACGCCCCCATGGAGAACTGGCAGCACGAACAATAGGCTACCTGAGCGAGGATGACGAGGGAACCCGTGTTGGTCTTGAAGGTTCATTCAACAGGGAGCTGGCGGGGAAAAACGGCGTCGTTGTGAAACAAAGACTTACAGGAGGCGACTGGATTGTTGTAAATGAAAGCGAAAGCGTTGAATCGAAGGATGGTTATGACATAGTCACCACTCTTGATGTCGATTTTCAGGATGTGGCAACCAGCGCTCTCGAAAACCAGCTCCGGAAACATAATGCGCACCACGGATGCGTGGTGCTTATGGAAGTGGAGACAGGAGATGTCCGCGCCATCGCCAACCTTGAACAGTCGGGCGACGGCAGTTACCGCGAAACTTACAATTATGCGATAGCCGAAAGCACGGAGCCGGGTTCGACATTCAAGCTTCCCGCACTTATGGCAGCAATAGAGGATGGTGTTGTTGATACCGGCGATATCGTTGACACCGGAAAGGGAACTATCAAATTCTACAATAAGATAATCCGCGATACAAAGGAAGATGGTTATGGTAAACTGACAGTAAAACAGGTATTCGAGAAGTCATCAAATGTTGGAACATCAATAATTATCAACGAGCATTATAAAAACCACCCTAAGGATTTCGTGAACAGGCTGTATGCCATGCGGCTGAACCAGACGCTCGACCTTCAGATAAAGGGCGAAGGGGAACCGCTTATCAGGTTTCCTGGCGACAGACTGTGGTCGGGGTTATCGCTGCCAATGATGTCGCACGGTTACGAGGTCCAGATGACTCCCCTTCAGATCCTCACCTTCTACAATGCCGTGGCAAACGATGGAAGGATGATGCGCCCGCGCTTTGTAACCGCAATAATGCGGAACGGATCGATAGTGAAATCGTTCGGCACCGATGTGATAATAAATTCAATTGCATCGAGATCAACAATAAGAAAGGCTAAAAAGATGATGGAGGGTGTTGTGGAACACGGCACCGCGACCAACCTTAACAATTCGGAATATAAGATTGCAGGCAAGACGGGAACAGCTCAGATCGCAAAGGACAATCGTGGCTACAGAACCGGGAGCAGGATATCTTACCAGGCTTCTTTCGTGGGATATTTCCCGGCCGAAAATCCTCTTTACTCCTGCATTGTGGTCGTTAATGCCCCGTCGAACGGCGTGTATTACGGCAACATAGTGGCCGGAAATGTTTTCAGGGAAATTGCCGACAAGGTTTATGCCACACGGTTTTACAAAGATTACAGGATCGCCGGGAAAGAGGAGAAAAAGGAAAAAGCCCCGGAAGCAGGCAACGGTTTCAGGAATGATATAAATGAGGTCCTTGGAGACCTTGATGTACGATATAAAAGAACTTCAAAGGAAGACTGGGTAAAGACAAGGGAAAATGGCGATACCATAAGGCTTGAAGGAGTCAACCTTAAAAAGGGACTCGTACCGGATGTCCGCGGAATGAGCCTGAGAGACGCAATCTATCTCCTTGAGAACTCGGGTCTGAAAGTCAGATACAACGGCAGGGGGCGCGTGTTACGGCAATCACCAGAACATGGTGCAAGGGTTTATGAAGGAAGTGTGGTTTCACTCGATATGAATATGTAGGTATGAGAAGGATTAAGGATCTGGTAAGAAATGCAGGGATAACCTCAATGACAGGGCCGGCTGATTTAACGGTCGAAAATATTGAATTTGACTCACGCAGGGCAGGGCCCGGAACTCTTTTCGTTGCAGTCAGGGGAACTAAAACCGATGGACACGAATATATTAATGATGCAGTAAAAGCGGGAGCCTGCGCGGTTATTTGCGAGAAACTACCCGACTTACCTGCCGGCAACGTATGCTGGATCACAACACCCGATTCAGCACAAGCACTTGGAATCGTTGCATCAGAATTCTTCGGGAATCCGTCTGCGTCCCTCAAACTGACAGGGGTGACGGGCACTAATGGCAAAACCACAATTGCAACCGTTCTTTACAGGATGTTCTCGGGACTTGGTTACAAATGCGGACTTTTCTCAACAGTATGCAACTATGTCGTCGACAGGGAACTTCCGGCAACACATACAACACCCGATCCTATTGTTCTGAACAGGACTCTCGCCGAAATGGTTGAGGCCGGATGCGATTATGCGTTTATGGAAGTTAGCTCGCATGCGGTGGACCAGAAACGGATCGGCGGATTGACATTTGCCGGAGGCATATTCACCAACCTGACTCACGATCATCTCGATTATCACAAGACATTCGATAATTATCTGCGGGCAAAGAAGAGTTTCTTTGATTCTCTCCCTTCCGATGCTTTTGCGCTTGTCAATTCCGACGACAGGAACGCGAAAGTGATGGTTCAGAATTGCAGCGCCCGGAAATTCACTTTTTCAATACACGGCAATGCCGACTTCAGAGGTAGTGTCATAGAGGAGGATTTCGGCGGAATGCTTGTCAGGATCCAGGGCGATGAGGTTTGGACAAGGTTTACAGGCGATTTCAATGCTTCTAACCTGTTGGCTGTTTATGCTGCTTCGGAAATCCTGGGCGCCTCCAAAAAGGAAATTCTGACTGTGCTGAGTAACCTCAAACCGGTTCCCGGCAGGCTTGAAGCTGTCGATTCACCCGGAGGCATCAGCGGTATTGTCGATTATGCCCATACACCCGATGCACTTGTAAATGTTATTGACACACTGAACAAGATAAGGGGGGAAGGAAGACAGCTGATAACCGTCGTTGGCGCCGGAGGCGACAGGGATAAGACAAAAAGGCCTAAGATGGCGAAGATATGTGCCGACGGAAGTTCGAAAGTGATACTGACATCTGATAATCCCCGGACTGAGGATCCTGAGAAAATACTCGATGATATGGAAGCAGGGCTCACACCCGATATGCGAAGAAAAGTGCTCAGAATAGCCAACAGGCGCGAAGCCATAAAGACAGCTGTGATGATGGCAAATGAAGGCGACGTGATTCTTGTTGCGGGCAAAGGTCATGAACCATATCAGGAAATAAACGGCGTAAGACATCATTTTGACGACAGGGAGGAACTGAGAGCTGCCCTTGCGTCGAGATTTAATAAATAAGTTATGCTCTATTATCTTTTTACATATCTCGACAAATTCAATATCCCCGGCGCCGGTGTATTTGCATATATCTCCTTCAGGTCGGCAATGGCTGTGATCACATCACTTATTATCTCATTGCTTATTGGCAAAAAGATTATACAATACCTCCAGCTCAAACAGGTAGGCGAGGTTGTAAGGGATCTCGGACTCGAAGGGCAATACCAGAAAAAGGGAACGCCTTCAATGGGAGGTATTATTATCCTCGCATCAATAGTCATTCCTGTTCTTTTGTTTGCAAAGCTTGGCAACATCTACATAATTCTGATGCTTCTAACCACCTTCTGGCTGGGCTTTATTGGGTTTGTCGATGATTATATTAAAGTATTCCGTAAGAACAAGGAAGGACTTGCTGCCAGATCAAAGCTCATAGGTCAGGTAATACTGGGGCTTATTGTAGGTGTAACCCTCTACTTCAGCAAGGATGTGATTATCATGGAAAAAGTTCCTGTCGAGGAACTTACTGCCAGGGAAAGGATAGAGCTTATCGACCCTGTCAAGCCATATTATGGAGAAGGTCAGATCTCAATGGAGCGTAAATCGCTAAAGACAACAATCCCGTTCGTTAAAAACAATGAATTTAATTATGCATGGCTTGTCTCTTTTATCCCGGAAAAGGTAAGGCCTTTCTTTACCTGGGTGGTATTCGTTGTGATAGTGATCTTTATTCTCACTGCAGTATCGAACGGGGCAAACCTTACCGACGGTCTCGACGGACTGGCGACAGGCACCTCGGCTATTATCGGCACTGCACTGGGTATACTGGCCTATGTCTCCAGTAACACAATTTATGCAAACTATCTGAATATCATGTATATTCCTCATTGTGAGGAACTTGTTATATATGCCAGCGCTTTTATAGGGGCAACTATAGGTTTTCTGTGGTACAATTCCTATCCGGCACAGGTGTTCATGGGTGATACCGGAAGTCTGGCCCTTGGCGGGATAATAGCGGTATTTGCGATAATAATAAGAAAAGAACTTCTGATACCTATACTGTGCGGTATCTTCCTTGTTGAGAATCTGTCAGTTGTAATTCAGGTTTCACATTTTAAAAGGACAAGGAAGAAATATGGTGAAGGCAGGAGGATATTCCTTATGGCACCGCTTCACCATCATTACCAGAAGAAAGGATATCCTGAGCCAAAAATAGTTACAAGGTTCTGGATTGTCGGGATAATACTGGCAGTAATAAGCATTGTAACTCTTAAGATAAGGTAGGGAAATGAAGAAGATTGTTATACTCGGGGCAGGAGAGAGCGGTGCAGGTTCAGCAATACTTGCAAAGCTTAAGGGCTTTGATGTTTTTGTGACGGATAAAGGTGAGATTAAGGAAAAATACCGTCAGATACTCGATTCGGAGAAAATACGGTGGGAGGAAGGAAAGCATACCGAAGAAGAGATCCTTGACGCTGATGAGGTCATAAAAAGCCCGGGAGTAAGGGAAGATGCTCCTGTTGTAGTTAAAATACGTGAAAAGGGAATACCTGTGATTTCCGAGATAGAATTTGCCGGACGTTACGCCGGGGGCAAAAAAATATGCGTAACGGGAAGCAACGGGAAAACAACAGTCACCAATCTCATTTATCATATTCTCAAAAAGGCTGGAAAAAATGTCGCCATGACGGGCAATGTGGGAAACAGCTTTGCCATGGCTGTGGCTCAGGGCAACTACGATTATTATGTAATTGAGCTGAGCAGCTTCCAGCTCGATGGTATGTACTCCTTCAAGGCCGATATTGCCGTACTGATGAACATCACCCCCGATCATCTCGACAGATACGGATACAAGTTTCAGAACTATATCGATTCAAAATTCAGGGTAACAAGAAACCAGACCGGGGCTGAATTCCTCATCTACTGGGCCGATGATCCTGTTATCCGTAACGAACTTCAAAGCAGGGAATACGGGATGACACTTCTGCCATTCTCGGCTGAATCGAAGGAAGGGATGACTGCATTCGTTGAAGATAATAACCTGATAATTGATTACCATACTAAAACCAACCTTATGACCATTCATGATCTGGCTTTAAAAGGTCGCCATAACCTTTACAACTCAATGGCAGCGGCAATCGCAGGCAAAGTCCTGGCCATCCGCAAGGATGTTATAAGGGAAAGTCTTGCCGATTTTCAGGGAGTTGAGCACCGTCTCGAACCGGTAATCACAGTCTGCGGCATCAACTTCATCAATGATTCGAAGGGTACAAATGTAAATTCTACATGGTATGCCCTTGAATGCATGGAAACAGATGTTGTCTGGATCGCCGGCGGTATCGATAAGGGTAATGATTATTCAGAACTTTTCCAGGTCGTGAAGCAAAAGGTAAAGGCAATTGTTTGCCTTGGAAAGGATAATCGTAAGATAGTCGAGGCATTCACGGATAAAGTCCCGACAATTGTTGAAACAACATCTATGGAGGAAGCTGTAAGATCGTCGTATTATCTGGCGAAAAAAGGACAGACTGTCCTTTTATCTCCGGCATGCGCAAGCTTCGATCTTTTCAATAATTATGAAGACAGAGGTCGTCAGTTCAAGCAGGCGGTGAGAAACCTGTAAACATTTGTTTGTTATGCAACCGGGCAGTATCAAAAATATATTTAAAGGCGACAGGGTAATATGGGCCCTGGTGGTTGTGTTTATGATCTATTCACTCCTCGGGGTTTACAGCTCATCTGTAAGTGTTGCATACATGAAGCATGGGGGAAATACTGCATATTTCCTCCGGAGCCAGCTTTTTATGTTGATGCTGAGCCTTGTAATAATCGTTATTGTAACGCATCTTCCTTACAGGATATATTATTCCCTTGCGGGATTAATGCTTCTTTTTTCAATCGGGCTTCTTATACTGACTTTTGCGATCGGTGCAAGGGTAAATGAAGCAGTCAGGACAATAGAGATCCCCGGCACAGGTTTCAGGCTCCAGACTTCCGACGTTGCCAAGGTCGCCCTGGTAGTATATCTGGCTCGCACCCTGTCGAGATACCAGGATGAGCTTAAGAATTTTATGGTCGTAACGAAGCACGTGATGATACCGGTTGCAATAGTATGCGCTCTAATTATGCCGGAAAACCTGTCAACGGCAGTGATGGTATTCGGGATCTCCATGATAATAATGTTCATTGGCCGTGTGCCTTTCAAATTTCTTCTTACTTATGTCGGGATCGCGGTTGTCGGTGTAATAATGTTTGCAATGGTGCTGAGCATGTTCACCGAAAAGAACAGGGTTGAGGTATGGAAGAACAGGATAGAGGCATATTTTTCAGGTAAAGTTGATGAAGATGCAGATTATCAGTCGAATCAGGCCAAAATTGCAATTTCGACCGGGGGATTGTTCGGCAAAGCTCCGGGTAAAAGCACCCAGAGGAATATGCTTCCGCAGTCGAACTCCGATTTCATCTTTGCAATAATAATTGAGGAATATGGGTTGCTGTTCGGCGCCATACCCCTGATACTTGCCTATATGGTGCTGCTGTTCAGGGGAATAACAATTATCAGGAAATGCGAGACAGCTTTTCCAGCCTATCTGGTCATAGGGCTTATAACCATGATTACAATTCAGGCGATCATTAATATGCTGGTTGCAGTAGGTCTTTTCCCTGTTACTGGCCAGACTTTGCCGATGGTTAGCTGGGGCAGGACCTCGGTGCTTGTAATGAGCTTTTCCATCGGCGCTATACTTAGCGTGAGCAGGGTTGTGAATGCAAGGATCCGAAAGGAGGAACTTCCCGAAGAGGAGAAAACTGACGAAGGAGAAAAAATATATGAACCTGCAACGGCATAAAAGGATAATCATAAGCGGAGGCGGTACGGGTGGCCATATCTTTCCGGCTATTTCAATCGCCAACGCGCTCAGGAAAATCGACTCTGAGACGGAGATACTTTTTGTCGGGGCTGAGGGCAGGATGGAAATGGAAAAGGTTCCTGCAGCAGGATACAAAATAATTGGACTTCCGGTGGCCGGTATAAACAGGAAGAATATTCTTAAAAACTTTTCAGTATTGCTGAAACTAATGAAAAGCCTCAGGCTGGCACGTAAAACATTGGCTGAATTCATGCCCGATGTGGCTGTAGGTGTTGGCGGCTATGCAAGCGGACCAGTACTGAAACAGGCGTTACGAATGGGGATTCCGGTGCTCATTCAGGAACAGAACAGCTATGCAGGCGTGACAAATAAGCTTCTTGCAAACAAGGCTTCCGCAATATGTGTTGCGTACGATGGGATGGAAAAATATTTCCCGGCCGGAAAGATAATCAGAACGGGGAATCCTGTAAGGCAAAGCTTTGATAATCTGCCGGCTATAAGGGGTGAGGCGCTTAGATTCTTCGGTTTGAATGACGACCTTCCTGTGATCCTTGTTCTCGGTGGGTCACTCGGGGCAGGTTCTGTAAACCTCTGCCTGTCGGCCAATATTCAGGAGCTTTTTAATTCATCCTGCCAGTGGTTGTGGCAGACAGGTAAAAATTATTATGACGATGTAGTAAAGCTTGTTCCCGGCCCTTTCAGGACGAAAATTTCAGTTCATGCATTTATCGACAGGATGGAACTTGCATTTGCCGCTGCCGATGTCATTATCTCGAGAGCCGGTGCAGGAACTATATCCGAGCTTTGCCTTGTTGGTAAACCGGTGATCCTGGTGCCTTCTCCGAATGTGGCGGAAGATCATCAGACAAAAAATGCACTTGCACTTGTTGCCCTCGACGCGGCAGTAATGATCCCCGACCACATGGCCGGTAGTTCTCTTATTGATGAGGCAGTGAACCTGGTCGTGGATGAAGACAGGAAAAAGATACTTTCGGAGAATATCTCGAAGATGGCAGTGCGTGATGCCGACATGAAAATTGCGCGTGAAGTGATGAAACTTGTCGAAAGATGACCGACCTTAAGAATATAGAAGGTATTTATTTTGCTGGTATAGGCGGTATCGGCATGAGCGCCCTTGCACTATATTTCAGGCAGGGAAATTATGCTGTGGCAGGATATGACCGCACCGAATCGGCAATCACTTACACTCTGACAGACGAAGGATGCATAGTATCATACGAGGATGATATAAATACAATACCGCTCCTTTTCAGCAACATTCCCGGAAAAGATAAGGTAATAGTGGTCTATACTCCTGCAATCCCGCAGAGTAACAGGATAATGACCTTTTTCAGGGACAATCAGTACAGTCTTTACAAACGATCGGAAATACTCGGCCTCATATCAATGCATACTGATACCCTTGCCATTTCAGGGACCCACGGCAAGACAACAGTTTCAACAATGACAGCTCATTTGCTGAAGCAGTCGCATGTCGATTGCTCTGCATTTCTCGGAGGTATCTCGAAAAACTATAACACCAATCTCCTTACAGGCAACAGCCGTTACACTGTCATCGAAGCCGATGAATTCGACAGGTCGTTTCACAGGCTGTCTCCACTTATGGCCGTAGTGACCTCAGCTGATGCCGATCATCTGGATATATACGGCGACCGCGATCACATGATAGAGGCATATAATGAATTTGTGGCAAAGATCAGAAAAGGCGGCATTCTGTTCGTTAATGACAGGGTCAGGGATGTGATCGAAGCGCCTGATAATATAAAGGTGTTTATATATGGTTCCTCACCTGAATCGGATTACAGTTATGGCAATGTCAGACACATAAACGATTTCTATAAATTCGATCTGCACACTCCCGGCGGGCTTATGGCCGACCTGCATTTCCCCTTCCCCGGGATTGTCAATATTGAAAATCTTACGGCAGCTATGGCTGTGGCTCTTAACTGCGGCGTTGATGAAAATGAAATACGAAAAGCCATTCTTCTGTTCCAGGGCGTAAAAAGACGTTTCGATATCAGGGTCAGTCTGCCCGGTATAACATATATAGACGATTATGCTCATCATCCCGAAGAAATAAAAGCCTTCATAAATTCAGTTAGGGAGTATTTCGGCGAAAGACGGATAACAGGTATTTTTCAGCCTCACCTGTTCTCACGGACACGCGATCATGCATCGGGTTTCGCAGAAATTCTTGACAAACTCGATGAGACAATACTTCTCCCTGTATACCCGGCACGTGAAGAGCCAATACCGGGAGTTACATCTCAAATGATCCTCGAAAGAATGAAATCTGAAAGGAAAAGGCTGATGAGGATGGAAGATATTCCTGATAAGCTGGATATTGAAAAAATTGATGTCCTTGTAACAATAGGTGCCGGCGACATCGACAGACTGACAGGTCCTATAGAGGAAAAAATTAAAAGGTATAAGGCCTGATGAAGAAGGTTATAAAAATATTACTGATCATACCTGTCACATACCTGATAGCCATGCCTGCTTGGTATGCTTACAACTATTATACAAAGCCATGCAGGAAAATCCAGGTGACTATCGTCGATTCGGCTGAATATCATTTTGTGACAAGACGCGATATACATAATACAATTATCAGGACAAACGGAAATATTATCGGAAAGCCGCGCAGGGAAATAAAGATCGATGAGATTGAAAATACAATGAGCAAATACAGGGAGCTCAGAAAATCAGAGGTTTATATGGATATCGACGGAACTCTCCATATTTATGCTGACCAGCGTACACCTGTGATGAGGCTTATGCCCGGCGAAGGAGGCGATTATTTTGTCGACAATGAAGGAGTGGTTGTCAGAAGAAGAAACCTTTACAATCCACGGCTGCATATCGTTGGTGGAAACATAAATGTTACACAGGCAATGCTAAACGGTGTAAGCGTCCTCGACACTGCAATAAAAAACACAATCCTGAAAGACATTTACTACATAGTGAATTATATAAACGGTGACGATTTCTGGTCGGCTCAGATTGATCAGATATATGTCGACGGCAATGATGAAATTGATCTTATCCCGAGGGTAGGCAACCATACGATCCATCTTGGGAATGCCGACAACTATGAGGAAAAGCTTAATAACCTGCAGGTTTTCTACGAAAAGGTGCTCCCTGAAGTGGGATGGAATAAGTATTCGGTAATAAATCTGGCCTACAGGGACCAGATTGTATGCAGAAGAAGATAAACAGAAAAACCATATTTGAGATTATGAACAACAAAGAACAGTATGTAGCAGCAATCGACATCGGGACAACAAAAATTGTCGCGATTGTCGGACGGAAAAACGAGAACGGAAAAATTGAAATTCTCGGGCTTAGCAAGGCTCCTTCAAAAGGTGTAAAAAGAGGAGTTGTACAGAACATTGAGGAAACTGTAAATGCCATCCAGACAACCGTTGAGGATGTTCAGAAAAGATCTGGCGTCATGTTTTCCGAAGTCTTTGTGGGCATAGCGGGTCAGCATATTAAAAGCCTGAAAACCCGTGGATATATTATGCGCGATTCGTTTGAGGACGAAATAAAAAAGGAGGAGGTCTTCAGACTAATCGAGGATATGTACAAGATTCATGTCGATATCGGGGAAGAGATTATACATGTAATTCCCCAGATTTTCATTATTGACAACGAGACAGGTATAAAAAGTCCGATTGGGATATGCGGACGCCGGCTTGAGGCAAATTTCCATATTGTAATAGGGCAGGTAGCTGCCGCAAAGAATATTGAGAAATGTATTAACCGCGCCGATCTTACCCTGAAGGATCTTATCCTCGAACCACTGGCATCGGCCGATGCTGTCCTCACCGACGACGAGAAGGAAGCGGGAGTGGTACTTGTCGACATCGGCGGCGGTACAACCGATATTGCTGTTTATTATGATAATATAATACGCCATACCGCTGTGATCCCGTTTGGAGGCAATGTAATAACAAAGGACATAAAGGAAGGCTGTGCCATACTCGACCGTCATGCAGAACAGCTTAAAATCCAGTATGGTTCCGCTCTCGGGGATATTGCGCCTGAGGACAAGGTAGTCTCGATACCGGGGATCAGCGGCAGGAACCCGAAGGAGATCTCCTTCAGAAGCCTTGCATATATTATACAGTCGAGGATGGAGGAAATAATTGATATCGTAAGCTTTGAGATCCAGAATTCGGGTTATGCAGATAAACTGGCAGCAGGAATGGTAATAACCGGCGGCGGAGCCATGCTCAAACACCTCCCGCAGCTTATGAAGTTCAAAACTGCAATGGATGTAAGGATCGGTTATCCCAACGAACATCTCGCAGGAAGCGGACGTAACGAGATAAACCAGCCAATGTACGCCACCAGCGTGGGCCTCATTATAAGAGGGTTCGAACATCTGGAGACATACAGGAAATCGTTCAAAGCCGGTCGTAAGGAAGAATTTGTAAGAACAAGAAAACCGGTTGTCGAAAAAGAAACCGGGGCGGAAATGCCTCAGAACGCTCCTGATGAACAGGAAGTTACAATGACAGAGGAAACGATGGCTGAGGAAAGGGTATCTCTGACGGATAAGATCAAAAACATGCTTTCAAAAATGTTTGAGGTCGAGGATCAGAGGATCAATTAGATACTAATATGGTTTGACTGTTTTCTGTTACTGTTCGCAAATATTTAAAAACTACCACAATGACTGACGATATAATGAATTTTGATCTTCCTGTTGAAAGATCATCGATTATAAAGGTTATAGGGATTGGAGGGGGTGGCAACAATGCCGTAAATCACATGTTTGAAAGAGGAATCAGGGATGTGAATTTCATTGTGTGCAATACCGATCATCAGGCTCTTGCAAAAAGTCAGATCCCCGTAAAGGTCCAGATAGGAGAGTCAATAACCGAAGGAAGAGGCGCCGGCAGCAAACCTGAAGTCGGTCGAAAGGCTGCCATGGAAAACCTGAAGGATGTGATGGAAGCGATTTCAGGCAATACCAAAATGGTTTTCCTGACAACAGGGATGGGAGGCGGCACAGGCACGGGTGCAATACCTGTCATTGCCAAAGCCTGCAAGGATGCAGGGCTGCTGACAATTGGAGTGGTCACTATCCCTTTTAAGTCGGAGGGGAAAATACGGATCAATTATGCAATTGAAGGCATAAATGAGCTTAAGGATAATGTCGATTCACTTCTCGTAATAAACAATGAAAAGCTGAGGGAGATATATGGTAACCAGGGCGTTTCCACTGCTTTTGCAAAGGCCGACGACATTCTGACCACCGCCGTAAAGGGAATCGCTGAGATAATTACTGTGGCAGGATATATAAATGTTGATTTTGCCGATGTGGAAACTGTGATGAAAGACTCGGGAGTGGCCATTATGGGAATGGGCTTAGCCTCAGGCGAAGGAAGGGCAATCAAGGCAATAGAAAATGCCCTCGCATCACCCCTCCTGAATTCAAACGATATTACCGGCGCTAAAAGCATTCTCGTAAATATCTCGTCGGGAAGCGGAGGAAACGAACTTACGATGGATGAACTCGGGGAGATCACTGATTATATGTATGAAACAGCTTCGGAGGATGCACTTATTATAAGAGGTTTATCGCAGGATGAGAATCTGGGCGACAACGTAAGTGTTACTGTTATCGCCACAGGCTTCCCTGCAAACAGCATTTTCATTCCTTACAAAAAGCCAAAGCCCAAAAAGGTTGAGCTTCTCACAGTGACAAATCCTGCTCCTCCCCACGTAATCCCGGATAAAGGAAGCGATGTATTCATGGTTCACGAAAAACAGACTGGCCCGGTAATTTCAACCATCGATGATGAGATCCAGGGGGAACTTGATTTCAACCTTGAGACAGCGGTGGAACTCACCGAAATGCGAAGCAGGAAGCCTCCTGAAGATGTTGAGGAAAGCGAAAAACGCGAAACAACACTGCAGAAGGTGAAACATATGCAGAACTTCATAAAAAAGGAAGGACTTTCAAATAAGATCATAAAGGATAATATTGATACTTTCGAAGACGTCCCTGCATATATAAGAAGGAATATGCCGATAGGACAAAAGGATAAAAACGGCGACTCCAAAATTTCAAAATTCACACTTTCGTCGGGCGAGGATAATGAGCCGGTACTGAGGGAGAACAATGCTTACCTGAACGATAACGTCGACTGATTGCTGCTTTCCGGGTTACTGAACAGGTGCCGGCAGATCGTTTAATAAGGTCTCTCCGGCTGACTTGTCACATAAATCATCCATATTTCCTATATTTGCCGCTGATGAAGCGATTCTCCCTTATACTGTTGATACTGTCCTGCTCATATTTTGTTTATGGCCAGAAGCAGGATACGGCGAAACACAGGACTATTGCCCAATGGAAACTTTCATCAGACTTTACCGAAGAGGTTCCGGTCCCCTTCGATACAGTCTTTTCACTCTTCAACAGGTACAGGCTGACCGATCGCTATTCCCCAATAAATGCCACACTCGGGAATTATGGCCTTCCATTTTATCAGATCAATTTTTTCGACAGGGTAAGCGATCCCGATAAGTTCCTCCACAGTTACTATTATCCGCTTATGTACCAGCCCGAAAGGTACGTTTTCATGAATACCCAGGTGCCTTTTACGGAAGCGGTGTGGACATATGGAGGAGCCCGTGAGACTTCCGAACAGACATTCCGGGTAAGACATTCACGTAACGTAAACAGATTCCTGAATTTCGGCCTTGTTTATGATATTGTATACAATCTTGGACAATACAGCTACCAGCGTGCTGAAGATAAAAATTTCACATTTTACGGATCATACCGTGGAACGAGATACAAGGCATATCTGGCTGCCGGCCTGAATAATATCACTTCGCTCGAGAACGGAGGTATCACCGATCCTTCACAGCTCACCACACTCGATACCAGGGATGTGGCTGTAAAACTCGGTGGCCTCAATAAGGCTGTGAGTATCCTGAAAAACAAAAACCTTATGCTTGTCCAGAGATATACCGTCGGAGGCAGGGCAGGAGTAACCAATGATACTGTGGTCACTTCAGATAAAAAGCCATTCAGGCTCAGCGGTACCCTCTCACATATATTTGTCGTGGATGGCAATAAAAGAACATATTCCGACAATAACCCCTTATCGGGATTTTATGCTTCGATATATACAGACAGTCTGACAACCTTTGACTCCCTTTCGGCAAGAAGCATAAAAAACACTGTCCGCTTTGATTTTGCAACCGATGAGACGCGAAAATTCAGGCTTGGCGGCGGTGTGGGAATACGCAATGAGCTCTTCAGATACAGCCAGATAATTCCTACACACGATACCCTTCTTGCTGATACTGCCGTATGGCGCAGGCATAACAATGTTCTGACAGGAAGGTTATTCAACAATATCGGGGATAAATTCAGCTGGACTGCAACAGGTGAGCTTTATCTGACAGGCTTCCGTGCCGGTGATTTTAACCTTAACGGCGTTATTTCAAAATCGTTCAGCTGGAAGAAGGGGCCGGCAGCATGGAATATAACAGGGGCAATAACAAACAGGCAGCCATCATTCTGGATGAATCTCTGGGGGAGCAACCATTTTGAATGGAACAATAATCTGGACAAGGAATTCAGGATCGACCTCGGAACAAGCTTTGTTTATCCCGGAAGAAATGCCGAAATCCGTCTCAATTATGCCGTTATTGACAATTATACCGATTTCGATACACTCGCACTGCCGTCGCAGCATACGGGAGGACTGTCAGTTGCATCGCTTTATGCAAAAAAGGAGCTGAGGGCCTGGAAATTTCACCTTGCCACCGATCTGCTTGTCCAGAAAAGCAGCAATGAGGCCATACTCGACCTGCCTCTTTTTGCAACCAGGAGTTCTGCCTTTTTCGAACATCTCTTCCTTTTCAAAAGGACCGATGGACAACTGAATACACAGATCGGGGCGGAAATGATATATCATACCCTGTATCATCCGTATGCCTATATGCCGGCAACGGGCAGGTATTACAGGCAGAATGACGCCGAAACAGGAAATTATCCCTTTATAAATGTTTTCATCAACCTGAAACTGAGAAGGACAAGGATCTTTTTGATGTTCGATCATCTGAACTCCGGAATGACAGGTTATGAATACTACATGATACCAACTTACCCCATGAATGTCAGGATGTTCAGGTACGGTCTGGCCTGGACTTTCTATGATTGAAAAAAATCAGTATCTTTACAATAGAGTAAAAGATTTGAAGTTTGAAATCTTTCAAAACCTTTTTAAGTATCTAGAGGGCTACACACCGTTTTCAACACAACATAAAATCAAAGGTGCGGAG
>Ga0209099_1002267_pt1 | contig 17321 bp, 17 predicted proteins | sample AD_JPNHW2_MetaG_FD_184430 | JGI IMG/M metagenome (GOLD analysis project Ga0209099, IMG submission 184430) | Active sludge microbial communities of municipal wastewater-treating anaerobic digesters from Japan - AD_JPNHW2_MetaG (SPAdes) (version 2) | ecosystem: Engineered > Bioreactor > Anaerobic... | reverse complement strand
CCAGCTTGGCGTGCCGATCAACGTCGCCGAGGACATCATGGCCCCCCGCATCCGCGAGGTGCACAATCTGAGCGCCCCGGCCAACTACGATCAGGCCGTGGACGCCGCCAGACTGTTGGAGATGCCCCTGATGTGCCTTCATTCGGTGACCGATAACCTAGTAGACCGCTACCTGAACGACCTGGTTGAGAAGGAATCCCCTCAACGGGTGGGAGAGGTGGTCGATCTGTTGATGCGACAGCCGGAGCACCGGCACGCCGCCGGTAACAATAATCCCCCCGAGGTGTATGTGGGGGACAGGAAGCGCAAGGCCGGCAAGGTGGTGGTGAGGATGACCGGAGGCACCTCGGGACCTAAGGAGGTCTACGAGAAGCTGGCCCAGGCTGGCGTCGGCACGGTGGTGTTCATGCATATTCCGGAGGCGCATCTGGAAGAGGTCCGGAAGCACCACCTGAACGTCATCATCGCCGGGCATGTGGCCTCCGATTCACTGGGCATAAACCTGCTCGCCGATCGATTGGAGGAAAGGGGCGTGAAGGTCACCCCCTGTTCCGGATTCATAAGGACCAGAAGGTAATTCAGATGCGAAACCCACGCCTGTTCAAGGACCAATCCAAGCTCTCGTTCGATTACGTTCCCGACAAGCTGTGCCACCGCGAGGAGCAACTGGAACGCCTGGAGATGCTCTTCCGCCCGGTGCTCGACGGGAGCATGTCCCAGACCGCGTTCCTCATCGGGAGCGTGGGAACAGGTAAGACGGCCACCTCCAAGCGCTTCTGCCTGGACCTGATTAAGGCCGCTCAGGAGAAGGGCCGGCCGATGGACTTCATAATCGTCAACTGCCGGCAACGCTCCACCGAGGTGGCGGTGCTCAGAAGGATCGTCATGCACTTTGACGAGAACTTTCCGGACCGCGGCTTCTCCACGGAGGAGATGCTGCGCTCCATACGCAAGCACCTGGAGAAGCGGAAGATGCACCTGGTCGTGGTCCTGGACGAGGCGGACGTGCTGCTGGTGAAGGGCGCCAGCGACCTCATCTATCAGCTCACCCGCTTCGACGAGGAGGTGGTCGGCGGACGTCCGTCAATGTCGGTCATCATGATCTCCCAGAAGAACGTGCTGGACATGCTGGACGCCGCCTCGTCCTCTACCTTCCGCCGGGCCAACGCCATCCGCTTCGACCGCTACGGCGTCCGGGACCTGGCCGACATACTGAAGATACGCGCCGATCTGGCATTCTATCCCGGAACGGTGCGCCAGGATTCCCTGGACCTCATGGCCGACATCGCCGGGGAGTTCGGGGACGCCCGGTTCGCCATCGAGCTCCTGGACAAGGCGGGAATGCTGGCCGAAGAGGAGGGCCTGGAGCACCTAGCCCCGGAGCAGGTGCGCGGGGCGAAGGCGCTCACCTATTCCGTGGTCACGGAGAGCAAGATCGAGGACCTGGACAAGCAGCGCAAGATGGTGCTCCTGGCCGTGGCGCGAGCGATCAAGGACCAGGCCTACGTGAAAACGCCGGAGGCCGAGGCCATCTACAGGCTGGTGGCCGAGGAGTACGGCGAGAAACCGAGGGGGCACACCATGTTCTGGTCCTATCTGCAGGACCTCACCAACCAGGGACTGGTGGGGACCAAGGTCACCAACGAGGAGACCGGCGGACGCACAACCTACATTTCCCTCCCGGACGTCCCGGCCAAGGTGGTCCGGCAAAGGCTAGAGGAGACCCTGGGGGCCTGACGGAAAGCTATTGATAATGTTTCCGCCATTGAACGGGTGAAATAATGAAGAGAACACCGCTTTACCAGGAGCATCTGGCCGCCGGGGCCAGGATGGTGGAGTTCGCCGGGTGGGAGATGCCCATCCAGTACTCCGGGATAATCGAGGAGCACTTCCAGGTGCGGAAGCAGTGCGGGGTGTTCGACGTGTCGCACATGGGCGACCTGCTGATCAAAGGTCCCCGAGCGGCCATCCAGCTAGATGGGCTGCTGACCAATCCGATCAGCAAGGCCCCGGTGGGCAAGGCGGTATACGGTCACCTGTTGACCACTGACGGTCAGATCATCGATGACGTCATCACCTATCACATCGCGGAGGGACAGTACCTGATGGTGCCCAACGCCTCCAACGTGGACCGGGTGCGTGAGTGGGTCATCAGCAACACCAAGGGGCTGGAGATATTCGACCTCTCCACCCGGTTGGCCTGCCTGGCGGTGCAAGGACCGTCGGCAGAGGCGGTCCTGCAGGAGATGTGCTCGACCGACCTCACCACAATGAAACGTTTCCAGGGGCGCTTCGCCCTCCTGTCCGGGAGAAGCTCGTCCTTCCTGGCGGACCATTTCCCTCCCGAGGGAGAGGGGGTGGGCTGCTACATCGGCCGTACCGGTTATACGGGAGAGGACGGCTTCGAGGTCCTGGTGGAGGATCGTGACGCGGCCTGGCTCTGGAATCGATTGTTGCAGACAGGCAAGGTGAGGCCGATCGGGCTGGGGGCCCGGGACACCCTGCGCCTGGAGATGGGCTACCTGCTCTCGGGCACGGACTTCGACGGCAGCCAGACGTCGCTGCAGACCGGACCGCCGTGGGTGATCAAGATGGACCACCCGTTCATAGGCCGGGATGTCCTGATACTGCAGAAGGAGCACAAGTACCAGGTGCTGGTGGCGCTGAAGCTCACCGGAAAGGGCGTGCCCCGGCACGGTTACGACATAATGCAAGGAGGGAAGGCGGTGGGAAAGGTCACCAGCGGCAACATGTCCCCCTGCCTGAAGGAAGGGATAGCTTTGGGATACGTCCCGCAGAAGCTGTCGGCGATCGGTACCGAGCTGGCCGTCCAGATACGGGATCAGGCCGTGCCGGCCAAGATAGTCGAACTGCCGTTCTATAGAAAATGATCACATGACCCGAGAACTGGTCCGCAACCTGATAGAGCTGCTGAACGTGCGCAGCGATACCAACGAGGGCAAGAAAGCCCTGTTCGAGCTGGTGCGCTCCAAGCTGGAGGAGATGGACCTGACCATCGTGACCGGCGGGGCTTCCGACAGCCCGGCCATGGTCGCTTCGAACGGAACGGGAGGACTGGCCTTCTCCGCCCATCTGGACACCGTCCCGGCCGGCGAAGACTGGACCAGGGAGGACGGCGAGGTGGAGGCGGGTCGCGTCTACGGTCTGGGAGCGGCGGACATGAAGGGCGGGATGGCCGCCATGATGGCCGCGGCCCGGGTCCTTAAGGAAGAGGGAGTTCCGTTCAGCATGCTCATAACCTCCGACGAGGAGGAGCTGATGACCGGGGCGGAGTTCCTGGTCAAGAGACCGGAGGTCCGCCGGGCCAGTGGGATACTGGTGGGCGAGCCGACGGACCTTCGGGTGGCCTGGAAGGAGAAGGGCATATCCCGATTGACGCTCACCGCGCACGGGGTGGCGGCGCACGCCAGCATGCCCTGGAACGGGGACAACGCCATCATGCGCTTGGCCTCCCTATTGGACAAGCTGGACCCCCTGCTCAAGGTCCCGGACGGACCGACGGACGACCTCACCCTGGTCGTTTCGACCATAAGAGGGGGAACGCGCAACAACATCGTCCCGGACCGTTGCGACGCCCAGCTGAACGCCCGTTTCCCTTACCCGCTCACCGCGAAGGAGGTCCGGGAACGCATCATGCATAACCTGGAGGGAGAGTCGTACGACATCATCATGCAGTACGAGCTTCCGGCCTTCGAGACGTCGCCTGACACCGCGCTGATCCGGGAACTGCTGGACGCCGGGGCCGATGGAATATTCGCCGTGCCCTACGCCACCGAGGCGGCCGTCTATTCGACGGTGAACCCCCTGGTGGCGGTGTGCGGCCCGGGAAGCCCGAACATGGCCCACACTAAGGACGAGTACGTGGAGAGGTGGCAGCTGGAAAGGGCCTTCCGCCTCTACTGCGAGATGGGGCGGCGCCTTCAGGGGTAGACCCTGGCCACGGTGCGGGGGTACGGAATGGCATCCCGGATGTGTTCCAGGTTGCATACCCACTTGACTATGCGCTCCACGCCCAGACCGAAACCGGAATGGGGCACGGAGCCGAAACGCCTGAGGTCCAGGTACCAGCGGTAGGGGTCCTCGGGGATCCCGGCCGCCTCCAGCCTCTGCAGTATCTTGTTCAGGTCGGTCTCCCTCTCGCTTCCGCCTATTACCTCGCCGAAGCCGAACGGAGCCAGTAGATCGGCGCATTTGTAGGTGCGCGGGTCGTCCGGGTCCTCCTTCATGTAGAAGGCCTTGCACTCCTTGGGGAAGTTGGTCACGAACACCGGGGCGATCTCCTCCTCGGTTATCGCCCTCTCTTCCGCCGCCCCCAGGTCCGCCCCGAACTCGATGTCGAAGCCCTTCTTCTGGAGCAGATCGATCATGTCCGAGTAGCGCAGGCGCTTGAACGGCGGAGCGACCGCCTTCAAAGGCTCGATGTCCCGCTTGAGCAGCTCCAGCTCCTCCCGGCGCTCCTGGAGCACCTTGGCCACCATGGCGGAGACCAGCTCCTCCTGGATCTTCATGTTCCCGTCGTTGTCCACCCAGGCCTCCTCTAGCTCCATATGCCAGTACTCGGTGAGGTGCCTCGGCGTCCGGGACTTCTCGGCCCGGAACGACGGGGTTATCGAATACACCTTCTCCAGGGAGAATATTAGCGATTCCAGGTACATCTGGGCGCTCTGGCTGAGGTACGCCTCCCTATCGAAGTACTTGAGCTTGAACAGGGTGACGCCTCCCTCGCAGGCGTTCTGGGTGAAGATGGGCGGGGTGACCTCGGTGAACTCGTTCTCGGCCAGCCAGTCCCTGGCGCCGGCCAGCAATGTGGCCTTGACCTTCATGATCGCCGTCTGCTCCCGCGAACGGACCCAAAGGTGGCGGTTGTCCAACAGCAGCTCCTCGCTCTGATACTCGGTTATCGGATACGGAAGGGCGGGGGCGATCACCCGGAGGGCGCTGGCCCGGACCTCGTAGCCGCCCGGGGCGCGGTCGTCCTGGTGCATGCTGCCGGTGACCTCAACGGACGATTCAATGGAGGCGGACGCCGCCGCCTCGAACTGTTCGTCGGGAAGGTTGCCCTTCTTGATGGTGACCTGGATTATGCCCGTGGAGTCCCTGACCACGGAGAAGACGATCTTCCCACTGCTGCGCGTCCGGTATATCCAGCCCCTCAGGGACACTTGACCATCGGAAACCGGGGACCTGAGCAGCGCGCTGATGCTGGTGTAGGGAGACATTTGACCACTGGCCCTTGAAGAACTGCTTCTATGTATTCCATTATTTCGGTCCCCCGGCAAACGGATATAGCCTGGTGGCCGATTCCGGAACGTGCGAGCGCGAAGGGCGGAGCTCTCCGACCTACCGGCGATAATGGCCTTGGAGGATGGCTCCTTCGGACCACGCCGTTGGGACGAGAGTTTCATACGGGAACTGATGAGCGACGAGGGCGTCCTGACCATGGTGGCCGAGGACCCGGCCATCGTGGCCTACGTCATGTTCTCCATTTCCCGACCGTACGAGACCGTGGAGGTCCTGTCCTTGGCGGTATCCCCGGAGTTCCGACGAAAAGGGATAGCAAAAATGCTCATGGCCAACATTGAATCCCTGGCTGAGCGGGACGCACGGACCGTGTCGCTCTGCGTCCGTCCCGACAACCAGGAGGCCGTCAACCTTTACCTTTCCCTGGGCTATAAGGTACTGGCGCTCTGCTCCGGCTATTACGAGGACGGCAGCGACGCCTACATGATGGTCAAGCATCTGGAGTGATGAGATGGTCAAGATCAAGGTGGCTAAGAAGGCGGACCTCGCCGCATTGGATGGCAAGCCGAACGTTTTGGGCGGCCCGAGCTTTTCCTATTCCGCCCTGGAGATGTTCATGATGGCACCCGACTTCGCGGTGCTGGTGGCCGGTAGCTCGGCCCTGGTGATCTACCACGAGGGGAAGGGCGGGAAGAGCAGGGTGCTGCTGATGGTGGGCTCGTCCCCAGACCTTCTCAAGGGGGCGGAGGATTCCTCCCGGAGAGCGGGCACGGTGAAGATCACCCTGGAGGCGGCCCCGGACAGCCTGGCCCTGCCGGACCTTGAAGCGGCCGGGTACCGCAAGGCGGGGAACGTGGCCAACTATTTCGGAAAGGACCGCCCGGCGCTGTTCTTGGAGAAGAATTTGTAAACAATTTATTATATAATAATATTATAATCAATATCTGATGCCAGACATCTGGATAGTGATTCTAAGCCTTAAGACAACTATTAAATAGGGAACTGTTCATTCGCAAAAACAGACCAACGCTCATGGATGTTGGACTGGGGTGAATGATCATGGAAGAGTCTCTTTGCAATGTTGAATTCCTCAAAGACAACAACAACTTCGTCGCGCGTGTGCAAAGCGAACTCGGGGGCCTCCGGGAATACCAGAGCAGCAGCCTGGAAGAGGTTCTTGAACAGGTCATCATTGATCTGCAAGAGGAATTCGAGAACGCGATGTGATCGCTTCCGTTTTTTTCACTTTATAATGTCCAGCACAGCCGCCTGAACGGCCTGCTCTGAGCGTGCGAGGAGGGTTGCGCGTGCAACAGAACGATAACGATCCGATATTATCCTCATATTACGGCGATGAGGAGGTCACGGCGATCATAACCCTCAAGGTCGAGACCAAGGACGCTGACGCGGTGTGCGAAAACGTTTCCTTGCTCAAGCCGACCGTGGACGTGTTCCTGGTGACCGGGGACACTGACATCGTGGTCAAGGCGAAGTTCCGTAACTATACCCAGCTCAAAAGGTTCCTGGTAGAGGAGCTGTCGGCCGTGAACGGGGTCAAGGACACCAAGACCCTCATGGTGGTGGCGACCTTCAAGGAGAAGGGAGAGACTATATCGGCTCCGGAGTGAGGGACCAGTCCGAATCAATAGGAAGTGATTGCATGGAATATGATGCGAAAACAAAGCTCAAACAGATCATCGATGTCTTGGACCAGTTAGCGGATGACACCTCCGTCCCCCGCAACATCAGGCGCGGGGCCACCGAATCTAAGGCCAAACTTAACCAGGACGGAGAGGCCATGGACGTCAGGGTCGCCGGGGCCATCGGAAAGCTGGACGATCTGGCCAACGACCCTAACATCCCGATGCATGGAAGAACGGTCATCTACCGGGTCATATCCGAACTGGAGAACTTGTTGAAAACGCTCAACAAGTGAAAAACTTTAAACAAGAACTTGTAATCTACTAGCCCTAAGCGGACATAGTCTAGTGGTCAGGACTGGAGCTTCCCAAGCTTCGAACCCGGGTTCGAATCCCGGTGTCCGCACTTTCTCCCATACCCAGACATTGAATTTTGATTTATCATTGGGGGATGGTTTGCTTGGACCCGGTGTCTATAAATTTATTAATACCGGGTGAACCAAACAATTTTATGGGGAGAGAATGACCCTTATTAAGAAGAATTTTGAAAAACCTGATGCGATCCAGAACCCCCCATATTTGAAGGTCGAAACCATCAAGATCGGGGAAATGACCGTTGTAAAGCAAACGTATCAGCCTGGCTGGAAATGGTCCAAGCACATGAAGCCGCTCGCAGGAACAGACACCTGCCAAGGACGCCATTTTGGACTTTGGGTCTCAGGGCGGATGCATGTTAAAACCGATGATGGTCAAGAGATGGAGTTCGGCCCTGGCGATGTATCTGACATTCCACCGGGACACGATGGTTGGGTTGTCGGGAATGAACCGTCGGTGTTCTATGCATTTATTGGTGGTAATGCCCCGAAGTAGTGGGTTAGAGATAAAGCCGTTCTGAAAACGCATACGAGATGGGGGAGGAGAGTAGAATCTCCCCTTTTCATTATTCTTGTTTTTCCGATCGAAAAAAGGAGAGCTTTTCTTACCACCGTTTTTACATAATTATTCTTTTTATAGCCAGATTCACCGTGGGACGTGCCGTTCCCATCTTTCTCTTACAACCGGCCCCATTTGTCCTCATCGCTCTCCGAGGCGACGGGGGCGCTGTCCTTGGGCTTCCGTTTCTTGGCCGGTTCGAAGCTCTCGCGCTCGTCGACCTTCTCGAAGTCCGGAGGACCTAGTTCCCAACCCGGGTCCGTCCTGCGCATTGGAGCCGGAGAGGGGCGTTCGATCGCCACCGTTTCAAGGTCCCAACCAGGGTCGGGACGGGAATCCGGCGCGGCGAAGCTCGGCTGGAAGGGCTTCTCCTTCTTACGGGGGGTGCGGCGCTTGACCGGCTTGACGCTGATGTTGAAGGCGGGGGTGCGCGTAACCTTGTAGACGCTGCGCGCCATGCTCATGACGATGATCAGATAGACCATCAGGACGATGATCGAGGATGCCCACCAGAGGGCGAACAGCGCGGCCAGGGACAGTATCGTCACCAGGCTCAGGCTCACGAAACCGGATATGAACCGGCTGATGTGCCCCGGGTCCCGGGTGACCACACCCAGATTGTCGTAGTTCACGGTGCGCACGATGGAGTACATGTCGCTCTCCAGGGTGGCGTACACCACTATGACGATCAGACCGCCGACCACGAAGGCCAGGATGTTGTAGGGGAACGGCAGCACCATTATGCAGACCAGGTCCACGAAGTAGATGATGACCAGAACCTCCAGGCGTCGGGTCCTCTCGAACAGTTTGATGGTGGACGGCAGAATGATCTTGCTCATGGTACGGTTGATCAGGGTGCCGCTGTAGATGAGGAACTTGGGGAGGACCTTGATCAGGGCGTTGGTCAGCTTCCCGCTGTTCTTCATGAGCGGGGGGGCCACCATGCTCATGAGGAAGCAGAAGGCCCCGGCGAAGGGGTTCAGCTCCGACCCCTTGGTCATGGCCGGGGAGGCGCTTCCCACGCTGGCGTACATGATAGCCTCCGAGGAGCGTCCGGTCATGGCCGTACCGATGAAGGTGGCGGCCTTGGAGGTGAACCCCAGCAGGTAGGAGATGGAGCTGAGCATGATGACCTCGTAGAACAAGGACACCGGGACCGCTATCAGCAGTATGGGGATGATGGAGTAGAGCATGCTGAGGTCGATCAGCATTCCGAAGGTGATGAAGAAGACCGCCACCAGGGCGTCCCGGAAGGGGGTGATGCGGTCCTCGATCCTCTCGGCCAGCTTGGTCTCGGCGAAGACCATGCCGATGAAGAAGGCGCCGATGATCGCCGGGACCCCGGCCACCTCGGCCAAGGCGGCAGAGAGGAACACCAGCCCGAGGGCGAAGAGCACGAAGAGCTCGTTGCTCTTGATCCTCTCGAAGTACTTGGTCACCCGGGGGACCACCAATATGGCCAGGAAGATGAAGAACACGTAGAAGGCCAGGATGCCCACCACCAGGCGGGTCATGTTCATGCTGTCGGCGTCGGACTTGAACATCAGGCCGCCGACGATGGTCAGGAGCACCATGGACAGGAAGCTCTCCACGATGACCGTGCCCAGCAGATATTCGGTCTCCGGGCTGGAGACGCGTTCCAGCTCCTCCAGGGCCTTACCGGTGATGGCCACCGAGCTCATGGAGATGACCCCGGCCAGGAAGATAGTGTCGATTATCGGCCAGCCCAGGGCGTAGCCTATCAGGATGCCCAGGAACATCCCCAGGCCGACGTCCATCAGGGCCAGGATTATCGCCGGGGCCTTGGTCTTCTTGAGCTTGGTCATTGAGAAGCCCAGACCGACGAAGAACATCAGGAGGGTAAGGCCCATGCTCGACAGCAGCTCGACGAACCCAGTGTCGTGCACCAATCCGTTGTACGTGTAGCCGAACAGCTCCACGGAGATGAAGGGGCCGATGAGCATCCCGGCCAAGATGTATCCGAGAATGACGCTCTGCCTGGCCTTGGAGGCCACGGCTGCGCCAATGAAGGCGATCAGCATAATGATCCCCACCTCGAACATCAAACCGTCAGTTGCTATCATCGCGCCAGTCCATGCGAGAGTCACTGTGTCCGCTGGAGGTTCTGTATCGTTGGCGTTAGCCCGTCCAGTTATCGAGGGCCAAGCCTGTTGAGCATTGACCCTAGTGCATCCCGCCCGGTGATAGTATTATAGATTATTTATAATTGTCCACATCTGGCCTTCCTACATTTCCTCTGAAACTCCCAGCGTCGATTATAATAAACCTTAAACCTGTTGCCTTTCGAGTCATAAATGTCGACCGATTTCCATGCCATGAGCGGGGAGGAGACCTTGAGCGCCCTGGGGAGCGACGAGCAGGGACTTAGCTCCGAGGAGGCGCGAGACCGGCTGGTCCGCTACGGGCCTAACGAGCTGAGCGAGGGGCGGAAGATATCCCCGCTGATGATCTTCCTCGACCAGTTCAAGGACTACATGGTGATCATCCTTATCATCGCCGCCCTGATATCGGCCGGTATCGGGGTCTGGAAGGATTCTACCGAAGAGTACCTGGACGCGGGGATCATCATGGTCATCGTCCTGGTGAACGCCGTCCTGGGGTTCGTGCAGAACTACCGGGCGGAGAGGACCATGCAGGCCCTGCGGGAGATGGCGGCCCCCAAGGCCAATGTGATCAGGGACGGACAGGAGAGGAGCGTGCCCTCCCGCGAACTGGTTCCCGGAGATGTCATGATCATCTCGACCGGGGACCGCATCTCCGCGGACGCCCGGCTCCTGGAGTCGGCCAATCTGAAGACCAACGAGGCCTCCCTCACCGGAGAATCGTTGCCGGTGAGCAAGAGCGCCCAGGAGGTGTTCCCGTCCGACACGCTTCTCTCGGACCGGGAGAACATGGTTTTCTCCGGCTGCACCGTGGACCACGGCCGGGGGAGAGCGGTGGTCACCTCCACCGGCATGCAGACCCAGCTGGGCAACATCGCCCGGATGGTGCAGTCCGAGGACGAGGACACCCCGCTGCAGAGGAAGCTGGACCGCCTTGGTAAGCAGTTGGGCGTGATGGTCCTGGGGGTTTGCGTTTTCATCTTCGTGGTGGGCTATCTTCGGGGAGTGGCGGCGGAGGAGATGTTCCTCACCTCGGTGAGCTTGGCGGTGGCGGCCATTCCCGAGGGGCTTCCCGCGGTGGTGACCATATCCCTGGCCCTGGGACTGCAGCGCATGGCCAAGCGCAAGGCGGTGATGCGGAAGCTGCCGGCCGTGGAGTCCCTGGGCAGCGCCACCGTGATCTGCACCGATAAGACGGGAACGCTGACCAAGGGCGAGATGAACATCCGCGAGATATTCATGGGGGAAACGGTCAACGTCTCCGGGGAAGGGTTCGAGCCCCAGGGCAGGTTCGTGGTCCAGGGAGAGACCATCGATATGGCCAAGCGCGAGGACCTGGCGATGCTGCTGGTGGCCGGGGCGCTGTGCAACGATTCCTCATTGTATCAAGAGGATGGCAAGTGGAAGGTGCGGGGGGATCCGACCGAGGGAACGCTGATCGTGACCGCCCGCAAGGCCGGCATCGACGAGGGAGAGGTGGCCAATAACAGCCCCCGCATATACGAGATAGGGTTCGATTCGGTCAAGAAGCGCATGACCACCGTGCACCAGTTGGACGATAGGAGGATGGCCTTCATGAAGGGGGCGGCGGAGAGCGTCATCCCCCTGTGCAGCAAGCGCCGGGTCCGGGAGAAGGACCTGGACATGGATAAGGCCGCGGCCGATTCGCTGTTGGCCAAGAACAACGAGATGGCCAGCCGCGCCCTGCGGGTGCTCGCCATAGCGGTCAGGGACGTCACGGACGTGCCGTTGGAGGAGGCGGCCTTGGAGAGGGACCTCACCTTCCTGGGCCTGGTGGGCATGATAGACGCCCCTCGCAAGGAGGCATTGGAGGCGGTTCGGAAGTGCCGCACCGCCGGCATCCGGGTGATAATGATAACCGGCGATCACGAGCTGACCGCTCGCGCCATAGCCTTGGAGATGGGCATCGCCGAGCCTGGACGGGACAAGGTGGTCAGCGGACGCACGTTGGAGACCGCCTCCGATGAGGAACTGGCCGAACTGCTGAAGGACGTGAACGTGTTCGCCCGCGTGGCGCCTGAGCACAAGGTGCGCATCGTCGACGCCCTGCAAGCGAGAGGGGAGATCGTGGCCATGACCGGGGACGGGGTCAACGACGCCCCGGCGCTGAAGAAGGCGGATATCGGCGTGGCCATGGGCATCACCGGAACGGACGTGTCCAAGGAGGCGTCCCAGATGGTGCTGATGGACGATAACTTCGCCTCCATAGTCAACGCCGTGGAGGAGGGAAGGGGGGTCTACGACAACATCCGCAAGTTCGTTTCCTTCCTGCTGTCCTGCAACTCCGGCGAGGTCATCGCCATGTTCGCGGCCAGTCTGATATTCATGGATCCGGAATACATCCCGTTCCTGCTGCCAGTGCACCTGCTGTGGATGAACCTGGTCACGGACGGGCTTCCCGCCCTGGCCTTGGGGGTGGAGCCCATCGAACCGAACATCATGGCCAGGCCGCCGAACGATCCGCGGGAACCGCCGGTGAACCGCCGCACTGCGTTGCGAGTGCTGTCCATCGGCGGAGCGTTCGCGTTCTCCGCCCTGCTGGCCTTCTCGCTGGTGGACGTACTGGACCTATCCAGGAACGGTAATTATGTTCAGCACGCCAGGACGGTGGCCTTCTGCACCATGGTCTTCTCACAGCTGTTCTTCGCCTTCTCCGCCCGCTCGCAGACCTTGACCATCAGAAAGCTCGGGCTCCTCACCAACCGTAAGATGATCGCCGCCGTGGCGGTGTCCGCGCTCCTCCAGCTGGCCGTGGTCTATCTGCCGGGATTGAGCGACGCCTTCCGTACCACTCAGCTGGGCTGGGAGGATTGGGCGCTGATATTGCCGATAAGCCTGATAGCGCTGGTACTGAACGAGGCAGGGAAGGTCGTGGCCGCCCGTCGGGCCAGGGGGGCCTGATGATCGAGCTGGACGGCTCCCACGGAGAGGGCGGAGGGCAGACGGTGCGCACCGCTCTTTCTTTGTCGGCCCTCACCGGCCAGCCGTTCCATATCACCGACATCCGGGCGGGCAGGCCGGACCCCGGTCTCAAGCCCCAGCATCTGGCTGGCGTTCGACTGATGCAGAGACTGTGCTCGGCTAAGGTGGAGGGGGACGCGGCTGGATCGAGAGAACTGACCTTCGTCCCCGGCCAGATCACCGGAGGAAGGTTCGAGCACGATGTGGGGACGGCGGGCAGCCTGACGCTCCTGATGCAGGCGGTCCTTCCCGCCCTGGTCCTCTCGCCGGTGGAGGTCGAGCTGAACCTAAAGGGTGGAACCGACGTCCGCTGGTCGCCCCCGGCGGACCACTACCAGCTGGTTCTGTTCCCCTTGCTGAGGCGCATGGGCGCGGAGCTGGAGATGACCGTGGAGAGCAGGGGCTTTCACCCCAAAGGCGGGGGAGAGGTGCGCCTGAGGGTGAAAGGAGGGCCCCTGGAAGCGCTTAGGCTGGAGGAGCGTGGAGTGCTGGTGAGGGTGCTCGCCCGGGCCTGCGTGCAGAACCTGCCGGAAGCGGTGGCCGACCGCATGATAGCCGCGGCTGGCAGGGAGGTCCCGGGACTGGTGTCCGAAAAGAGCGTCACCATGGGGCCTTGCCCGGGAGCCGGGATCACCATGGTCGCGGAACATCAAGGCACGGCCCTGGGATGGAGCGCCCTGGGGGACAAGGGCGTATCAGCGGAAAAGGTCGGCCAGGAGGCGGCCGCTTGCCTAAAAAGGGTGATCGAACTCGGAGGGACCCTGGACTCCCGCACCGCCGACCAGCTGATAACCTACATGGCGTTGGCCAAGGGCGATTCGAGCTTCAGCGTGGGGAAGATAAGCGGGCACCTGACAGGGCAGATGCACCTGCTGTCCCAGTTCTTGCCGGTGAGGTTCGTGATAGGTGAGACCCCCCCTCACCGAATCGACGTCATCAACCGTACATGATGGAGCGCTTCTTGGCCAGCTCCTCGCTCTCCCCGGTCTTCTTCTTGATCTCCTTCAGGGCCTCCTCGATGAGGGCCGCCTCTTCCAGAAGAGGCTGGGTGTCCAGCTGGGAGTGCAATAACAGTTTGTCGATGGCCTCGGTGGCCGCCGCGGCCGCCCGGGCGTCAGGATAATCGGAATGGGCCTCGGATAGTATCGAAACGACATCGAAGCCGCGGTTCGCCCCTTCGTTGAGAAGAACGCCGGCCAGACCGACCACCACCCCGTTCTCGAAGATGGGGATGTCGTTCTTGACCAGCAGCTGTCTGGCCCGGGGGGTGGAAGCCACCGCGTACACCTTGAGCTCCCCGCCCTCCTTCTCCTCCGGTTCCTCGACACCTTCGCCAGATTTGTTGGCCAGTCCCTCGGGCGAAATGACCATCTTGCAGCCCTTGTCCTCCACCCAGTCCATGATGGTCCAGGCCAGGGGCTTGAGTATCTCCTGCGGAGGCTCGAACTCGGAGACGATGACCACTATCTTGTCGCTGCCCTTTTCCCCGATGACCCCGGAGTACACGCGGACCGGGGAGTAGGGAACTCCGTCCCTGACGATGGAAACCGAAGGAAGATAAGGAGAATCGATGACGGCCACCAGTTCCAGGTCCAGCAGGTTGACCAGGTAGTTGGCGGTGATGGAACCGACCAGCCCTATGCTGGAAAATCCCTCGATGACCGTGGCGCCCCGAAGGTTGGACCGCTTCAGCTCGATTATGTCGAAATCGTTCATCGGCGCGGATATCGGTTTAAGGCTATTAATCAACCTTCCCATCATCCTTATGATGACCTTCGGGGATACACCACCCATGAGGCCCAGGGTGATCGTGAACTGCGCCATGTCCCCCGACGGGAAGATCGCCGGGGCGGAGCGAAGGCAGCTGCGCATCTCCTCCCCGGAGGACATGGACCGGGTGAAGCGCTTACGCGCGGATTGCCAGGCCATCCTGGTGGGTGCCGGGACGATACTGGCCGACGACCCACATCTGACCGTGAAAGGCCGGCCGCCGGAGAAGCAGGCCCTGCGGGTGGTCCTGGACCCCCGGGGGAAGGTCCCGGAGAACGCCTTGGTGCTAGATGCCCGGGCAAGGACGCTGGTGGTCACCCTGGAGGACTGCGCCCGGCAATATCCGGGAGCGGAGACGGTCCGTCTGGGCAAGGGCGCCATCGACCTCCAGGCGCTGCTCGATGAGCTTGGAAGGAGAGGAGTGTCCACCCTACTGGTGGAGGGAGGAGGGGAGACCATCCACTCCTTCTTCAAGGCCGGACTGGTGGACGTCTACTCGGTCTTTGTCGGCGATTTCATCATCGGCGGCAGGGAATCCCCCACCCCGGTGGACGGAGAAGGATTCCGGATGGGCGAGCACGTCCAGCTGCGTTTGGTATCGGTCGAGCGCCTGGGCTTTGGCGTGCACCTCACCTACGAGGTATGGCGGGATGACTGAGCCCTCCTTCCTATTGGACGGCATGCTGGGATCCCTGGCCCGCTGGCTGAGGATAATGGGCTATGATTCCGTCTACATGCGGAACGAGGATGATCTCACTTTACTCTCCATTCGCGGCGACCGATACCTTCTGACCAGGGACCGCCAGCTGGCGCAGCGCGCCGGGTCCCAAGGGCTATTCATCGAGAGCGACAAACTGGACGTTCAGCTCTCCGCCGTGGTCAAGAGGTTCGACCTGCGCTTCGACATCCAACGCACGCGCTGCACGGCCTGCAACGGTCGTTTGGAGAAGGTGGCCAAAGAGCTGATCAAGGACCGGGTGGCCGCGGGAACCTACGACGAGATTCAGGAGTTCTGGATGTGCCAGGGGTGCGGCAAGGTTTTCTGGCATGGCGCCCATTGGAAGAACATCGGCCACCGACTGGACGGGCTCAGCTGATGTCCCGGAAATAATCCTCGCTGAGAACCTTACCATTGCTGGCGTCGATGATCATGACGCCCTTGGTGCCTTCCACGCACCAGATCGGGACGTAATAGATGCCCAGAGGTCTCACGGACCCCAGGTCCAGGCGGGGATGCACCGTCACCCTCTCGGTCATGGTCACCTGCCCGTTCTCCCTGATCATATCCCTATCGTACGTATGCTCCCTCTCCACGGTCGTGCGGACCAGGGCGGTGGCGTCCTCCTCCTCCAGCACCGGCTCCAGGCGCTTGTACCCCTGGTCCAGGTTGGTGACTGTCTCCGGGACCTGGTCCCAGGGCTGCACGCCCTTGGTCAGGGCGTTCACGGCCATGTTGCCCTCCCGGCCGCCGACCTTCCCCTCGCCGACGAACAACGGAACCTGGTAGGCGAAAACATAGTGCGGGACCAGCTCCAGACGTTGGCTGTAGCCGCCCACGGTCTTGGAGGTGAGCTCCACCACCTCCTGCAGAGAGATGCGCATTGGGAGTATACGCTCCTCGCCCACCCCGGAATGGTCGTCGTCCAGCATCGGGACGTCGTCCGCGTAGAGATCGTCAATCAGACCGTGGTCCTCCTCCCCCACCAGCTTCTCGATGCGGGTGCGCCCTATCTCGTGCTCCACCGCCTCGCGGTCCCATACCACCAACCCCGGGGGTAGGGCGGCCAGGGTCGACTCCGCCAGCGGAACGAGTGCCGCCAGGACCACCTTGCCCTTGGTGACCGGGGCGGTCTTGACCAGCTCCTCCATGGCCGCCGGGGAATGCCTTACATAGGGAAAGAAATGAAGCTCTATGTTATCGCGGCGCCCGCGCACGAAGGGGCCGACCTGGTCCACCAGGAAGCCTCTCGTTTCCAATATCTCCTTGAGCACCGCGTTCAATGTGGTCATGCTGGGAACAGGAATCGCCGCTTGCGCATTAATAGCTTATCGGGCGTCCTCCCAAAGGTCGCGTCCGGTACAGGCCTCCGTTCCTAGAAGCCCCATGAACTCCTCGGGGTATGGTTCGAAGAGGACCTGCTGTAAAAGGTATTCCTCCCCCCTCCTCAGGGCCCAGGAGCGGACCATCAGCAGCGGCGCGGTCAGCGGCACCTTTCCCTCGGCGTACCACTCCAGGGAGCGCAGGAAGTGCTGCTTCTCCTTGGCATCCAGCTCGTCCGAGAAGTAACCCATGGCGTGCATCAGCACGTTGTTCCAGGAGCGGCAGTTCGGCGGCCGGCGAAGAGCGTTGTGAAGCTCCACCGAATAATCCTGTAGGCGTTCCTCGATGGGAGCCTGGGAAGCCGTTATGCGGCCCAATCGGCGCATGGCCGCCTGGCTGTATCCCATCAACAACAGCTTGTGCCTGGCGTGGAAGTCCATGAGCGCCTTGGAGGTTCCCTTCTCCCGACATCCTCGGAACCGGGCGGTGGTGAAGATGCGGGTGAGGAAGTGATCGGCGATCCTTCCGTTCAGCAAACGGGCCTCGTCCTCCAATGCCAGATGAGGAAAG
>Ga0209099_1002266_pt1 | contig 17321 bp, 21 predicted proteins | sample AD_JPNHW2_MetaG_FD_184430 | JGI IMG/M metagenome (GOLD analysis project Ga0209099, IMG submission 184430) | Active sludge microbial communities of municipal wastewater-treating anaerobic digesters from Japan - AD_JPNHW2_MetaG (SPAdes) (version 2) | ecosystem: Engineered > Bioreactor > Anaerobic... | reverse complement strand
AGTAAAAATGGCGGATACAATCGTGCTAACAGCAGAAGTGGAAAAAATATAAGCTAAAGATTTATGATCTAAAAATATATCAAAAGGTAAAGAAATAACCATTTGAATAGATAAAATAATAATACCGAAGAAAAAGGTTGGAGCTAAAAGTAACCAAAATGTTTTCCACCAACGGCCAGAAACCAAGGCCCGGCTTTCTTTGAGAGTGGCGTAGCCTTTTTTGTCTTCAAAAATAACAATATAAAAAGAATAAGTAAACCAAATAGCAAAAATCAATGCCGGAATAAATAATAAAACAAAGCCAAAAATAATGGCTAATATCACTAAAACAGATGTCCAGATCACAGGCCACAAGTATTTGCTTGTTTGTAAGTAACTTTCTTTAGTGTTTATCATTGGTTTATTTTCTATCAAATTGCGTAAGTTTTTTGTTAAAGAAATTGTGGTCCAAAGAATAAAAAGCATAATCGCAACAGTCAAAGTTGCAATTAGTAAATTATTTGAAAAAATCAAATTATTATTAGTAACCACGCTTTCAATCCATACTCCTCCAAAACCAACAAGGGTTAAAATGGCAGAAGCAGAAAATACTAAAATAATATAAGGGAGAAGTTTTTTCCAATTTTGGGAGTAGGTACTCCAACTTTTTTGGATAATTTCCGTGGCTGTGATAAGCATAAATTAATTGTTTTAAAAGGTGTCATTGCGAGCGGAGCGAAGCAATCCCACAGTGGGATCGCCACGGCCTTCGGCCTCGCGAGGACACTAAACTTTTTTGTTAATAATATTAGCTAAAAGTTCTTTAGCCTTTTGCTTTATTATAGCAATTTCTCCCATTGTAGACAAGTAAAAGATTTTTGTGCCAGCTTGGGTAAAAATTTCTTGGTAACCAGGAGACATAAAAGTGGCGGCGGTTTTTTTCTGAAAATCTAGGTTTTCAAAAATAACATTATCTTTTTTATCTCCACGAGCATCCAGTCGGCGCATAGCTTCTTCTGGCTCAGTAGTTAAAAGAATCAAATAATCAGGTCTATATTGCATAGCCAAAGCATTTCCGGGCATGGCTAGTAATTTATCAAAAGTTAGTTCTGGATTTTGGGCATTTTGATAGGCTAGGGAGGTGCAAAATCCACGATCGGAAATTACACATTTTTCTTGATCAAGAAGTGGAATTATTAATTTTTTATAGAGTACCAAACGATCAAGTGAATATCCGTGGGCTATAGCTTCAGGGGCATAATTAGTGGCTTGTTTAATCAGTTCTTCGCGGATAACTTGGCCTACTCCAGTATAAGTCGGTTCGGCTGAAAAGATAAAATCATAAGATTTTATTTCTGATATATCTGGGTGTTGTTTATTTTCTTTCCAATAATCAACTAAATCAAAAATAGAATTTCCTTGTTCGGTTAAATATTCTTTCCAAGCAGTTATGACGGTGCCTTTTCCACCTCCGTCAATGGCGTCTAGCATGATAAACATAAATAAAAAGTCAAAAGTTAAAAGTCAAAAGTAAGGTGTCCCGACTTGTCGGGACGATTATTTTATTATTTTGTATTTAAGTTGAATCACATTTTTATCCAACTGTACGGTTTCAATCAGTTCCAAATTCAAATCAACTTCTACTCCACGGAAAAGATTTAACCCTTCACCAAAAATTTTTGGTTCCACGGTTAACCAAATTTCATCAATTAAATTTTCTTTTAAAAATAACCCATTGATTGTTGCACCACCACCGATAATGGCTTCAGAAAAATTTCTTTTTTCCAAATCTTCCAAAATTTCTTTTGGAGTTTTTGATGTATATTCCAAAGAATCAGGAATGTTTTTTTCTTGTTCTGGAGTTGGAGTTAAAACCATATTTAGACGACCTGGAAGTGGACGACCAATAGTTTGATAAGTGGTTAATCCCATAATAATTACACCAGCAGTTTTTGTTTTTTCTACAAACATTTTTTTGTCAGCACCTGATGTCCAATTTGCGAAGTGAGTAGAATTTTTTGCGATTTTTCCGTCGGCCGTTATGGCCATAAGTAAGGTTGTTTTCATATTAAACAGCTATAGGGAATTCAATTTTTGGAAAACTTTGATAATTTTGCAATTTTGTATCTTCGGCTTTCCAATCAAAGATAGAAACAAAATTTTCTGTGACGATTTGTGGAAGCGGATAAAGATTTGGGTCACGCGAAAGTTGTTCTTTAGCTCCCTCTAAATGATTTACATAAATATGCGTGTCAGCTAAGAAACCTACTAGTTTACCTTCTTGCAAACCAGATTCTTTGGCGAGTAAATGCAATAAAAGGGCGTAGGAAGCAATATTAAAAGGTAATCCAAGCATTGTATCTACTGATCGTTGGTTCCAAAGTAAATTTAATTTTCCGTTTATAACAGTAACTTGAAAACTATAATGACAAGGAGGAAGAGCCATTTCGTGTAATTTAGTTGGGTTCCAAGCGGAAACAATCATTCGACGGTCGTTGGGATTTTTTTTCAAAGTATCAACTAATTTTTTTAATTGATCAATACCTCGGCCTTCGTGGTCAAATTCGTGATGTTCATAATCACCGTTGAAATGCCTCCATTGAAAACCATAGATAGGTCCAAGATCTCTTTCTTCCATCATTTTTTTCTTTGTTTCTTTATCGTGGCCATAAGGAACTTTTTGTGGGTGAGCCCATTCATCCCAAATATGACAATTTCTTTCTTTTAGCCAATTTTTATCAGTCAGGCCTTTAATAAAAAATTCCAATTCTGTAGCCATTACCTTGAAAGGGGTTTTTTTAGTAGTTAAAAGAGGAAAGCCTTTGCTCATATCATGTTCAAACATTGCGCCAGCGATAGCAATAGTATCTACGCCGGTACGGTTTTCTTTTCGTTCACCTTTTTCTAAAATATCTTTTACAATGTTTAAATATGTTTGCATAAAACAATATTAAAATTTATTTTTTGCTTTATTGCTTACAGGCTTATTAGCTTATAAGCTTTTTTATTTATTTTCCTGTAGAACCAAAACCACCACGATTTGGAGCTTCTATTATTTCTACTTCCTCCCATTCTCCTTGTTCAAATTTTATAAAAATTCCTTGAGCAATGCGTTCTCCTTTTTCCACTGTAACTTTGTTATCAGTAAAATTATAAACCATAATTTTTATTTCATCATCAGGTCCGCAATAGCCATTGTCTATAACTCCGATTCCATGAGGGGGTGTTAGCCCTTTTTTCTTGGGAGTGCTAGAACGCGAAGCCACCATCAACATCAAACCTTCTGGAATAACAATGATTAAATTACTAGGTACAAGAGCGATAGTTTTTGGTTCTATGACGGTTTCTTCTCTGGCATATAAATCAAATCCGGCTGAACCTGTAGTATGATATATGGGAAGTGGTAATGTTTTATCTAGGCGTTTTATTTTAATTTGCATAATTATTGTAATTTAGTCAGTAAGGAATCTATTTGTATACAAAGATCTTCAATAGATCCATTGTTATCTAAAGTAAAATCAGCTTTTTCCATCACAGCTTTTATTTGTTGTTCAGCTTCTTGAGCGCCATCTTGTTGAAATTGTTCCCATGTTTTATTTTGGTCGTCAATATTTTCACTTCGTTGAGTTAATCGTTCAAAACGGATTCGTTCGTCAGTTTTTATGGCAATAATTTTAAAATTAGGAACCTCTTGAAGATAAGTAATGTCACTAGTGCGACGAATTCCTTCAGTAATAATAATTTTGGCTTCAGCACCACGAACATCTTCGGCTAAAATTTTGGATAATAAATCTTCACCAAAATTTTGGCGTAAAATCGTAGAAAGAAGTTGTAGATTAGAACGGCTTTGTTCAATATGCATGCGATTAGCCACATCTCGTAGAGAATCGGAAAATTTGAAAGTTGTAGCAGAATATTTATTTTTGATATATTCTGTGGCAGTAGATTTTCCAGCCGATATTTCACCGACAATACCAATAATTATTTTAGACATACATTATTTTTCACTTTTATATTCTCTATATTTCACCCCAGCCAAATCAAACATTTTGCGAGAAGCAATACAAATATCTGTATCGTGGTATTTATCACTTTCGTAAATCACTTCATGAATACCGTTTTGGATAATAGTTTTGGCACATTCATTGCAAGGGAAGAGAGTGCAATAAATTTTGCAATCATGAGTAGTACTATTGGCATTATAAACAGCGTTTTCTTCTGCATGACAAACGTAGGCGTATTTAGTGTCTGCTAATTCTCCGTCTCTATCCCAAGGCAAATCTGTGCTTTCAATTCCACGAGGAAAACCATTATAACCAACACCAACAACCACGTTCTGTTCAGTAGTAATCACCGCTCCGGCTTGAGTAGAAGGGTCTTTACTACGCTGTGCAATAATGTTTGCTATACGCATAAAACATTCATCCCAAGAAATAGCGTTTTCACGAGGTTTTTCCATATATTTTTTAGTTAAAATTAGTGGGTTTTTAGTATAGGAAATGTATCAAATTTTTAGGGGGTTGGCAAGCTGATTGTTTAATTTCAAATTTCCAATTTCCAATGTCAAATCAAGCCAAAATTACAAATGTCAAAAATTTTGAAATTTGATTTTTGATATTGAATATTGATTGGAAATTGGATATTGGATATTTGACATTTTTAACAAAAACCCGTCCTTTAGAGACGAGTTTTGTTTTTGAGATTGTTGTTTTAGATTAAGCTTGAATTTTTATCGCTGGTCCCATTGTAGAACAGATAGACAAACTTTTGATGTAAGTACCTTTTGAAGAATTTGGTTTTATTTTCTTCAAAGTATCCATGAAAACATCAAAGTTTTCTTTTAATTTAACTTCATCAAAACTTACTTTACCGATTGCTTGATGAATATTGGCGCCATCATCATTTTTGAAAGTGATTTTACCTTTTTTCAATTCTTCAATCATTTTTTTGATGTTTGGACTTACAGTTTCGGTCTTTGGACTTGGCATTAAACCTCTAGGTCCCAAGACTTTCGCAGCTACAGCCATTTTAGGCATCATATCTGGAGTGGTAACAGCAACATCAAATTCGATTTTACCAGTATCTTTGATTCTTTTGATATCTTCTTCGCTATAAACGAAATCTGCACCAGCTTCTTTTGCTTCTTTTTCTTTATCAGCAGAAACGAAAGCAGCAACTTTTGTACTTTTGCCGGTACCGTGAGGTAATACGACAGTAGAACGAATTTGTTGATCACCTTTTTTTGGATCAATACCAAGTTGTGCGTGAACTTCTACACTAGCGTCAAACTTCACAGTAGAAGTTTCTTTGACGAGTTTAATAGCTTCTTCAGCAGTATAGACTTTATTTTTGTCTATTTTTGCAGAAATAGCTTTCATTCTTTTTCCCATATATAAAATGTTTAGTGGTACTAGCTCCCGAGGATTGGCCCCAGGATCCCACCGATGTATTAGTATCAAGTATCTAGTATTTAGTATTAAGTATACCAAGCACAGTGCTTGAATGTGAGGAAATATTAGCAGAAGTTGGGTAGAAAGTCAAGACAAAGAAAGCTAAAAAGCAGTAAAGCAGTAAAGCAGTAAAGAACAATTTGGCTTATATTAGCCAAATTAGACTACCTTGCCCGGCGTAGTATAGCGAAGACGGGTTGACAAAAAGGCTAAAACGTGCTATACTATTCTGTTATCGTACCTTTTTATCAAATTTTTATCGGGAGATTAAAATGGAAAAATTATCAGAAAGTAAGGTTAAGCTTTTTAAAAGCATATTGTTTTATGTAGGAGCAATATGTTTTGTGGTAGTTACGCTTATTCTTGGAGTGGCTTCCGGAATGGAAAGAGTCAAAAAAGAGAAAGTTGAATTTTTTGAAATCCGCCTTGAATGCGGAGAAAAGTTGGTAAACATTGAGTTTACCAACGGTTTCGGACAGTATGCTACGAGGAAAATGAATGCAAATGAGGATGCTAAAGAGTATCCTATGTACAGAATCATTGAATGTAAAAAATGATTCTGGGAAATCAAAACGATTTAAAGCGCGCCACCCCGCTATAGGGGTGGTTTTTTTATTTTCCCCGTAAATATGAGATAATACTTTGGTATGAAAAAGGAAATTACTAAAATTCAAAAGAAGCTGGTTGCTTTATTTAGAAGTTTTGATAAAAAATGTTCTTTGTTTGTTTTATCAAAAGATAATTGCAGTGAAGTGTCGCGAATTGTGGGTTATTGGTTTTTGAAAGAAAATAAAAACTTGGAGGTTTGTATTTTGAAAGGGGAAAATATTAAATTTGGAAAAAAACAAGCACACGATGTTTTGGTGGTTTGTGATAAAAATAAAATATTTTTATTAGATCCGACTATTTGGCAATTTTTCAAAAACAAGAAAAGTATTTTTTGGGGCGAGTTTGATAAATTATCTGATGCCTTTGATTTTTTGAAATTAAAATATGGAGGAAAATGGAAATTGTCGGAAAAGCTTGGAAAAGAAGGGGGTGGCGAAGCAGAGAAGTTGAAAAAGATAGTAGGGGAGAATATAAAAAAAGACGCTGATTAGGCGCCTTTTTTTATATATTTTATTGCAATAATAGAAGCTGCTTCTTTATAAGGATATTGCATAGCTTTTTTAAAAGATTGCGTAGTAACAATTCTGTTTTTGTATGGAGGTAAACCAGGGTCGTGAAAAATAATTTGTTTTTTATTGATATCTGTAATTAAGACAATGTGACTGGAATATCCATTTTTTTTATCCAAAACCATGGCATTTATTGGTACTAATAGTAAATATTTTTTTTTAAATAATTTTGCTAATTCATTAAATTGAGCATATCTTCTTTGGAGATTAATTTTTTTGTTTTTGATAAGTTTTTTTGCTAGCAATCTTTCTTTTTTTAAATCAGAATATTTTTTTTGTTCTTTAAAAATTTCTTCGGTAAAAAGCATTTTTAAATATTCATCACCGAATTGAGCAAATTGTTTATAATCAAAATTTTCTATATTTATAGTAGTAAAACCAAGTTTTTCTAAAAATAATAGCGGGGCACTGTTCCATGTCCATTTATTTTTTTTATGAGAGGTTTTTTTGTCAAGATATGAAAAGGAATATTGTTTTTTTGGAAAATAATACTTAAGTAACATTTTTAGACAAGATTGGAAACAATGAGAATTGTCCTTTAAATTTTTATAAAAAGGTATAGAAAGCATATGATTTTTAATAAAAAAGCTGGTTAAGTTAACTTAACCAGCAAGAAACAAAAGAACTCGTTTAAGTTAGTGACCAGGTTTGCCGGGTTTACCGCCACCACCTTTACCGCCACCACTGCCCTTACCGTGAGGGCTAGGACCCTTTTTACCCATGATTTTCCTCCAAAAAAAAGATTTTTTATTTTATACAAAGAGAAGTCTCTGTATAAATACAAGAGTATATTAATTGGTTAATAAAGTCAATAGGGGGCCTACTTTAATAGATTAAACATCTTTTTGATTAAAAATTTTATTTTCTGCACTAATATCCTCAAGTTTCAGTCCCCAAACATCGCGCCCTTTTTTCCAAACCTTATAAGATGTTTTATTTTGGGTTTGGTATATAGAATTTTCGTTTAGTTCTCCTTGAATAGGTATAGAAGTTTTACTGCTAATATCAAAAGTATACCATTTATTATTAAGATTTATTTCAGCAATAGAATGGGTTTTTTGTTTATCAATTGCTTTTAATTTTACTAATCTACCCTCTATTCCAGTGGCTTTGCATAAAGCTAAAAATATGATTGTTAAGTCTGAACAAGCTTTACCTTGATAAACATATTTATCACGAATAATTTCAGAAGCCGTTCTTTTCCATTGAATACTATCGGCGTGTGCTTTTGTTTCGTCATTGTACGGACGAAATTCCAAATGGGAAAAAATTTTGTTGCGTAAAACAATCAAATCTTCCGGAGTGGAAATTTTTGTCTTTCCGAGAAAATCTAAAATATTTTTATTGGTTTCGATTTGAGAATTAGATAACACAATTTTATTATTTTGTACAAGTAAAATCTATTCGATCTCTACCGCTCTTTTGACTATAGTTGATGCCTTTTGGGCCCATATCCTCAATGTTTATTTGAGGTTCTGCTATTTTAAAATCTTTTATTTTGCACCCGTGCGTTAAGCATTTTGTGTTATTTGGAAATGTTCCACCGTTAAAGTCATATCCTGAAAATTTGCTGCAATAAAAAGGAGATATTGTTGGGCTGACGTAGAATAAAAGAATCACAATAGCAACTAATAGCAGAATTAAATATATATAGAAACGTTTTTTCATAATTTTAAATATTTAAATAAAATAATAAATAATTTTTTTAACGACTATAAACCCCTATTAATTCCGTTTCTGCAATCAAATGTCCTTCCATTGCTTTGAGTAAATCGGCTTTGGCGGAATTTTGTGGAATATCTAAATTGGTGTCCAGGGCGTAGAGATGGAAAAAATATCTGTGGGTGCCTATTGTTGGGCAAGGACCGCCGTATTTGTTATCGCCAAAATCTGTTTTACCAAATATCGCGCCATCAGGAATGGAATTTTCTGAAATAGTTTCTGTTTTTGGATCAATATTCCAAGCTACCCAATGTGACCAATCACCACCAGCTGAATCTGGGTCGTCTAAAATAATAGCCAAAGATATAGCAGTGTCTGGCACACCGTAAATTTTTAATTCCGGATTGATGTTGAGTCCATCGCAGGTAAATTTACCAGGAATTGTTTCGTTATTTTTGAATTCAGGTGAAATTATACGCATAGAAATCAAATTATTGATTTGTGGCAACGGTGACGTGGCCGTTTTTTTGTTGTTGGCAACAAAAACCATGACGGAAAAAAATACCGCCAAGAAAAAGAGAATTAAAATTATGATGTGTTTTTTATTCATTTATTAAAGTGTTAGATGAGGCATCCCTCTCTTCTTCAAGAGAGGGACTAAGGGAGAGTAACATCACCACTCCACCCTAACCCTCCTCTTGAGGAAGAGGAGGGGAAGTAATTATATTTTTATTCCAATTTTTTCTTTTACTTCTTCCATTTTCTTTTCTGCGATTTTACTAGCGGATTTTGCACCTTTGGCTAAAATATCTTTTACGTCCTTATCTGAAATTTTATTGAATTTCTTTTGGAAATCAATCAAGAAGTTGGCTACGATTTCAGCAAGATCTTTTTTGAAATCACCGTATCCGCGACCGATATATTTTTTTTCAATCTCGGAAATTTTTTCATTGGAAAGTAGAGAATAAATGGTCAATAAGTTTGACAAAGCTGGTCTATCAGCAGAATATTTTATTTCTGTTCCTGAATCGGTCACAGCTTTCATAATTTTCTTTTTGGCAATTTCTGGGTCGTCCAAGAGAGAAATATAATTGAAAGAGGAAGTTGCAGATTTACTCATTTTTTTACTTGGGTCGTCGAGCCCCATCAGGCGAGCACCTTCTTTTTTGATAATTGGTTCAGGCACTACAAAAGTTGCACCGTAAAGACTATTGAAACGAATTGCCAAGTCGCGAGCCAATTCTAAATGCTGTTTTTGATCTTCACCAACCGGTACTGCTTGCGTATCATAAAGCAATATATCTGCGGCCATAAGTATAGGATAATCAAAAAGTCCGACATTGATATTTTCTGGATGAGAAGCAGATTTATCTTTGTATTGAGTCATGCGTTCCAATTCTCCCATTTTGGCAATGGAATTTAAAATCCAACAAAGTTCAGTATGTTCTTTGACGTCAGACTGTTGGAAAATAAGAGATTTTTTTGGATCAATACCAAGAGCTAAATATGTTTTGACTAAATTCAAAATATTATTTTTTAAATCAGTTGGTTTTTGATAAACAGTGATAGCGTGTAAATCTACAACGGAAAAAATACACTCATAATCGTTTTGCAAATCAATCCAATTTTTAACTGCACCAAAATAGTTGCCAATGTGAATATTGTTGGTTGGTTGAACTCCGGAAAAAATGCGTTTTTTAGACATAAAATATATTAATAATATGAGGGTATTTTAGATTAAAAAAGGAAGTTTGTAAAGAAAACAAAAAAACGACCAAAGGTCGTTTTAATAATGGTATTTTCTATTTTGATTTATCATTTGCGCACGATATATCTGTTCTAGTAGAAAAACTCTTGCCATTTGATGAGTAAAAGTGAGTTTGGATAAGGCGAATTTGAAATTGGTTTTTTGTAAAACGCTTGAATGAAGTCCTAAAGGACCACCGAGGATAAAAACAATATTTTGTCTTTGTTCTTGCCAAGTTTTGAATTTGTCAGCAAAATTTTCACTATCAAATTCTGTGCCATTTTCATCCAGAGCGATAATAAATGAATTGTTTGGAATTTTAGTCAGAATAATTTGGGCTTCTTTGGCTTTGATTTTTTCGCGGTCATCTTTTTCAGTAAAACTTTCTTCTTTAATTTCCGTAATTTCAACCTTAAACATGGCGGAAAGACGTTTGAGATATTCTTTCTCCGCTTCTAACCAATATTTTTCTTTGTATTTTCCGAGGACAATAATGTTAATTTTCATAAATAAAAAATAGTAAAACCACCCCTCGCCTCCGCTTTCGTTCAGGCTTCGTTAAAACTATGCCGGACTACGGATGGACAGGCTCTCCTTATTAAGGAGGGGATAATAAATGGTATATTAGATTAAAATAGGGAGAAAGGCAAATTTTTGACTTAATTTTGTTTTAGGTTTAGAATTAACCTTGAATAATTAATTAAAGATTATAATATGTCTCGTAAATTTTCTATGGAACATCATGGTGAAAATAATCATGAAAACGAAAGACCATTGATGGTGGTTTTGTCTTGGAATAAAGCAAAAAACAGAGTAGGTACCATATCGGAATTTTCTTTAAAGTTATTAAAAGATGAAAACGAAGGGTTAAGCGAAGATATACATAAGGAAGTTATTAAGCCCAAAAATAATCCGGATCAAAGCGATGAAGAGTATTTAAATGAGATTTTAAAAAATAATGAAACTGTGAAAGGAATGATATCTGATATGAGTAAAGGACATGCAAAAGTTCTCACCAATATAGAAATTATAAAAAATTAAAAAACCTCCCGAAGGAGGTGTAAAGGATCAAGGTATTTTTTTTAATCTTGATTTTATAATATAAACCAAGGCTAAAAAAATTATTAAAGAAACTATGAAAAATTTACCGTAAAGGTAAATTTTTTCCATTCCTTCTTTTTCTGGTAAAAAAAAGACAGTTTCAATCACGACAATAAGTGGAACAGGTGATCCCATAATCAAATAATCTTTTTTTTCTGAAGAAAAAACAAACAGAAAAACAATTAGAGTGCTAGTCAAAACCCCGAGCAAGATTATTTCAAAGGGGTTTTTTGATAATAGAGGGATTATACCAAAGATTATCCCTACAATAACACCAGCCAAAAACATCTTTCTTTTTATTATAGTTTCCATCAATTTTTTTCCTCCGAATCAATTTCCATTTTTTCTTTATAATCATTTAGACAAACCATTTCAAACAAAAATAATAAAGCTAAAACTGCAAGAGTGGTTAATCCAAAAGTTGTAAAAATGTTTTTAAACTCATTCTGTTTTCCCCAAAATAAATAAGGCAAAGACAGTCCACAAATTGTGGGGGTTATGATGTTAAAAAAAATTTTCACTCCTTCTAAATTAAAAGTGTATGCCGTGAATAACCAGACTACTGAAATTGCCGCAGAAAGAGCAATATGTAATTCGATAAAAAACCCAGGGAAAGAAAAATAATTTAAGATCAGGCCGATCAAAAAAGAAAGTGATAAAAGGCAAAGAAAGTTTTTCCAAAATTTTTTTGTGTTCATTATTATCTCCTTGATAATAAAATTGATAAAAAGAGCGAATAAATAATTATGCCACATTTTAGTACTTTTGTCAAGAGTGAAAATAGTTAAAATAAACAAAAAACGGCTTAGTTAAGCCGTTTCCCAGGGTTTTTTGAATTCTTTAAATCGTTCTTCGTTTATCGCTTTTCTGGCTTCTTTCATCAAATTTAGTAAGAAATGTAAATTGTGAATGGTTGCCAAACGCATGCCGGTCATTTCATCGGCAGAAAATAAGTGATGTAAATAGCTCCGGGTATAATTTTTACAAGTCGAGCAAGTACAATTTTTATCAATTGGAGAAAAGTCATCAATAAATTTTGAGTTTTTTATATTTAGACGGTGTTTGTTATTTTGTGGGATTGCTTCGTCATTGCATTCCTCGCAATGACAAAAAAGCATACCATGGCGAGCAAGGCGAGTTGGGGCGACACAATCAAACATATCAGTACCATGTTCTACAGCTTCAAGTAAATCCAAAGGGGAAAGACCAAGACCCATGGTGTAGCGAGGTTTATTTTCTGGAATAATAGGTGTAACCCAATCCAAAATATTTTTTGTGGCTTCCATATTGTAACCAATACTTTCACCGCCAATAGCCACACCGTCAAAATCAAGTGAAGAAATATAAGTTGCTGATTTTTTGCGCAATTCTTCATTGCCCGCACCTTGAATAATGCCAAATAAAAATTGGCGATAGCCGTGATAAGAAATATTTTTTTGATGAGCTTCCAAACTACGTTTTGCCCAGCGATGAGTACGTTCCATGGCTTCTTCTATATATTCCACTGGTGCAGTATCCGGAGTGCATTCATCAAAAGACATGATAATATCAGCTCCGAGTTTATGTTGAATTTCAATAGCAATTTCTGCGTTAAAACGATGTGAACTACCATCAATATGACTTTGGAAAGTCACGCCGTCTTCATCTATTTTGGTCAGTCCACCTTGTTTAGTGTCTTTGCGAGACGAAGTCGAAGCAATCTCAAGGTTTTCTGAATTTTGTGGGATCGCCACGTCACTTTTAGTGACTCGTGATGACATTTGTTTTTGTAAACCAAGCGAGAAAACTTGAAAACCGCCGGAGTCGGTCAAAATCGGTCGGTTCCAATTCATAAATTTATGTAAACCTCCGGCTTGCGAAATCAAATCTTCGCCTGGGCGTAAATGTAAATGATAGGTATTACCAAGAATGATTTGCGCATCAATATCAAGCAAATCCCTTTGGTCTAGGGTTTTGACAGTAGCTTGTGTACCAACTGGCATAAAGGCAGGGGTTTCGATTACTCCATGGTCAGTAGTAATTTTGCCAGTACGAGCTTTGGTTTGATTGTCTTGTTTTGTAATTTCGAAAAACATAAAGATAAGTCAAAAGTCTGTAAAGTCTATAAAGTCGCGACTCGATGGACTTTATGGACTAAGGTATCACATCTTGCGAAAAAAATCAATGGTGTGGTATGATAATTGGGCTTAAAATTAAATATAAATATATGTCAGAAAATGAAAAACCTATTCCAGATGAACAAATAGTAAGATGGGAAAAACCTTTAGTCAAAGGGAAAGATGCCTATATTGATGGTTTTGGTTATATAAACGACCCAGATAACGAAGATTTTAAAAATAAAATAAAATTAAAAGTAGATCCAACAAAATCAGATAAAAATTTAATTGAGGTAAAAAGAGACAAAAGTGGTTTTGTAATTGAAATTGGTTTAACTCAAAAATATATTAATGAAAGTAAAACAATAAGTAAAAATTTAAATGGTACTGCTACGGAAGCAGTAAAACAAGCTTTAGCAAACGAGGAAAAAAGAAAAGAAAAATATGAAGAAGAAAAATTGTTAAAAGAAAAAAAAGAAAAAGAGAAAGAAGATGGCAGAGTAATTATTGAAAAATTTATAAAAGAAAAAAAATTAGAAAGCAGTGTTAATTTATTGAAATTCACTAATAGTTTTTCAGGAGACAGTAAACATCGTTGTGTATATCAAATAGTAGGCGATGATTCAGAAAAGACAATCGTGGGGAGTGCTAATGAAATTAAAGACGATATTTTATTCAATATTCAAAAAAACGCCACCATAAATAATGTTGATTTAAGTGATGGTGTAAATTCTGCTCACGCCTAAAATAGTTATGATCGATTATTCCAAAGAACTCAACCAAGAACAATTGGCCGTCGTCTACATGGGCGATGGCCCTTGTTTAGTATTGGCCGGAGCAGGTTCGGGTAAAACACGGACAGTTACTTATCGTGTGGCGTATCTTTTGGAACAAGGAATAAAACCAGAAAATATTTTATTGGTTACTTTTACCAACAAAGCTTCCAAAGAAATGCTTGAGCGGGTAAGTAGTCTACAGACTACGGACTACGGACGACAAACGACCGAAGCCGAGGCGAAGTCCGAAGACCGTAGACTGAAGACTGTAAATGTTCTTCCTTGGGCTGGGACATTTCATAGTATTGCTTACAAAATTCTCAAGAGATATGCCTCTGTGATTGGGTACAATGAAAAATTTACAGTGATGGATTCAGAAGATAGCCGAAATTTGATAAAACTTTGTGCCAAAGATACTTTTTCTGATGTGAAGGAAAAGAAAAATCCATCGGCCAATGTTTTGCATGGGATAATTTCTTTTGCTAAAAATGCTGATACAACTATTGAAAGTGTGATTGATTTGAAATATCCACAATGGTATGGGGCTGTAGAACAAATAAAAAATGTTTGGACTGAATACGAAAAACGAAAAAGACAAGCCAATAGTATGGATTTTGATGATTTACTGACAAATTGGTTAGTACTTTTGCAACATGAAGAAGTGCGAAATAAATTTTCTGATCAGTTTAAATATATTTTGGTTGACGAATATCAAGATACCAACAAGATTCAAGCGGAAATTATAAAAAAGTTGGCGGATAATCATAAAAATATTTTGGTAGTGGGGGATGATGCTCAGAGTATTTATTCTTTTCGCGCAGCGAACATTGAAAATATTTTAAATTTTGAAACAGAGTATCCAGAAGCAAAAATTTTTAAATTGGAAACTAATTATCGCAGTACTAAACAAATTTTGGATGTAGCCAATGATTTGATTTCTTATAATCGTAAACAATATAAAAAAGAATTGAAAACAGTTAAAGAAGATGGGGAAAAACCGCAACTTCGACCGCAAATGGATCAAAGTATGGAAGCGAGTTTTGTTTTGGAAAAGATTGTAGAATTATTGGATAAAGGTAGTTCGTCAAAAGAAATCGCGGTATTATTTCGCGCCAGCGCTCACAGTCAAATGCTTGAAATGGAATTAACTAAAGCGGGAATAGATTATGATTATCGCGGTGGTATGAGGTTTTTTGAACGAGCGCATATCAAAGATGTTCTAGCTTATTTACGGATTGTAAATAATTTAAATGATACAACTGCTTGGAATAGAATTTTACTTCATGAAGAGGGAATAGGTCCTTCAGCGGTAGATAAAATTTTGGAAGCTGTTTATGATTTGAAAAATATTGAGGAATTACCAAATGTAAAAAATATTTTAGGTGGAAAAGCTCAAATGGGTTTTGAAAATTTTTTAAAAATTTGGGATGAGATGTTGACGAGCGATAGAACACCAGCTCAGATGGTTGAAAAAATTTTGGATTCCGCGTATAAAGATTATTTGGAAAATGAATATTTGGATGCCAAAGATAGAAAAGCAGATATTCGCCAATTGGCAGCTTTTGCGGAAAAATATGATAAAGTGGAAGAGTTTTTAGCTGAAGCTTCTTTGCAAGAAAACTTTAAAGACCTCCCCCCGCCCCTCCTTCGTAAGGAGGGGATATCCTCCCCTTTAGAAGGGGAGGTGTCACAAAGTGACAGAGGGGTCAAAGATAAAGTGATTTTATCTACGGTTCATCAAGCCAAAGGATTGGAATGGGAAAATGTGTTTGTGATAAATTTGAGTAGCGGTTCTTTTCCAAGCGATAGATCACTTAGCGAAACTGAAGGGCTGGAAGAAGAACGTCGTTTATTTTACGTAGCTATCACCCGAGCGAAGAAAAATTTATTTTTGACTTATCCGATGGTTGGTGGAGGATGGGGTGATTCACTTTCTGGACCAAGTATGTTTTTGAGTGAAATTGATAGTGAGTTATTGGATGATAGATCTCTGCTGTCAGATAATGTGACAAAATTTAATGATCCAATAAGCGGGGTGACTTATGAGCCTGAAGAAAGTGCATATATTGAAAAACCTTTAAAAATAAAACCGGGAAGTTTTTTGAGGAGTATTGATGAACTTTAATAATATATATGAATAAAAATAAAAAAGCTATTTTGATAATTCTTGATGGTTGGGGATATCGTGAAGAAAAAGAACATAATGCTATTGCGGAAGCCAAGACGCCATTTTTTGATGATTTATGGGCGAATTATCCACATTCTTTGTTACAAGCCAGTGGCTTGGCTGTGGGATTGCCTGAAGGGCAAATGGGGAATAGCGAAGTGGGACATATGACTATCGGGGCAGGAAAAACTATTGATACAGATTTGGTGCGGATAAATAAAGCGGTTGAAAATGGAAGTTTGCATTTGAACGAAGCATTGCTCAAAGCTATAAATCATGTGAAAAAAAATAATTCTGTTTTGCATTTAAAAGGTTTGCTTTCTCCTGGAGGAATACATAGCCATAGCAATCATCTAAAAGCTATTTTGAAAATCGCCAAAGAAAAAGGTGTGAAAAAAATTGCGATTCATGCTTTTATGGATGGACGAGATACTCCGCCCACCTCAGGTTGGTTTTATTTGAAAGAATTGGAAAACACCATTGATGATGTAGGTGTTGGATTTATTGCGACCGCGACCGGTAGATTTTATGCGATGGATAGAGATAATAATTGGGACCGTTTAGCTAGAGCAGAAGATGCCATATTTCGTGGAATTGGTGAAAGACATCAAACTAGACAACCTTCAGAAATTGTAAAAAATTTATATGAAAAAGGAGTAGTTGATGAACATTTGGAACCAATTGTATTTTTGGATGATGATGGAAAAAATTATCAAGTTTCGGAAAATGATGCGGCGGTATTTTTTAATTTTCGAGCGGACAGAGCTAAAATGCTTTCTAAAAAAATTAGTGAAGTAGCCAAAGAAAAAAATATTTGTTTTGTTACCATGACAGAACATGAAAAAGAAAATAATGCATTGGTGGTTTTTCCACCGATTAATATTGAAACTACATTGGCTAAAGAGATTAGTCAAAATGGATTAACCCAAGCTCATATTGCTGAAACAGAAAAATTTGCTCACGCTACTTATTTTTTGAATGGTGGAATAGAACAGCCTTATGAGAAGGAAAAACATATTTTGATAGCTAGCCGTAAAGATATCAATACTCATGATTTGGCACCAGAGATGAAAGCTAAAGAAATTGCGGAAAAAGCGGTTGAAGAAATTGCCAATCAAACGGATTTTATTTTTATTAATTTTGCTAATGCCGATATGGTAGGGCA
>Ga0209099_1002264_pt1 | contig 17327 bp, 14 predicted proteins | sample AD_JPNHW2_MetaG_FD_184430 | JGI IMG/M metagenome (GOLD analysis project Ga0209099, IMG submission 184430) | Active sludge microbial communities of municipal wastewater-treating anaerobic digesters from Japan - AD_JPNHW2_MetaG (SPAdes) (version 2) | ecosystem: Engineered > Bioreactor > Anaerobic... | reverse complement strand
GGAGGAGGATGTTCTTGCCCTTGAGCAGGTAGTTGAAGACGCCCTGGCGCTTCTTGGTCTTCAGGTCGTGGCTGAGGTCCAGCAGGTAGCGGACTTCCAGGGGCGTGAAGTCCATGAGGGTGAGGAAGCTGCGTCCTTTGAGGTTGACGGCCATGAGGATCTCCTTTGAGTGGATGGGGCCTGTTTCGGGTGGTTCAAGAGGCGGCAGAGGCCTCGGGGAGGCCTGCCTGGCGCGGAAGCGGAAGGCCTGGTTCCGCGCAAGCAGACGGGAGGGGTTTCAGGCCAGGACCGCGGCCAACTGTTCCAAGGCCCAGTCGATCTGGTCCCTGGTGATGACGAGTGGCGGCGCCAGGCGGATGGTATGGACGTGGGTGTCCTTGCAGAGCATGCCCCGGTCCTTGAGGGCGTGGCAGAAAGCGCGGGCGGGACCGGCTTCGGGCACGAGATCGATGCCCGCCCAGAGCCCACGACAGCGCACGCGCGCGACCTTGGCGGCCCCCAGGCCCTCGAGGCGGGCCTTGAAGTAGGCGCCCAGCTCGGCGGCCCGCTCGACGAGGCGCTCCTCCACCAGGACGTCCAGCGCCGCGCCGGCCACGGCGCAGGCCATGGGGTTGCCCCCGTAGGTGGAGCCGTGGATCCCGGGCGTGAACACGTCCATGATCTCGCTGGAGGCCAGGAAGGCGCTGACGGGGTAGAACCCCCCGCTGAGGGCCTTGCCGATGGTGACGCCGTCGGGGCGGATGCCCTCGTGCTCAAAGGCAAAGAGCTTGCCGGTGCGCCCGAGGCCCGACTGGATCTCGTCCAGCACGAGCAGGCAGCGGTGCTTGTCCGCCAGCGCTCGCAGCCCGCGGAGGAAGCCGTCGGGAGGGATGAGGACGCCGGCCTCGCCCTGGATCGGTTCCATGAAGATGGCGGCGGTGTTGGGCGTGATGGCGGCCTCCACGGCCTCCAGGTCGCCGTAGGGGACGATCCTGAATCCGGGCGTGAAGGGGCCGAACCGGCTCCGGCTGTCGGGGTCCGTGCTGAAGCCCACGATGGTGGTGGTGCGGCCGTGGAAGTTCCCCTCCGCCACGATGATCTCGGCCTCGGGATATTCCACGCCCTTGACGTCGTAGGCCCACTTGCGGACCGCCTTGAGGGCCGTCTCCACGGCCTCCGCGCCGCTGTTCATGAGCAGCGCCTTGTCGAAGCCGGTCAGCCGGCAGAGCTTCTCCAGCAGGGGCGGGAACTGGTCGTTCCGGAAGGCCCGGCTGGTGAGGGCCAGCCTTTGCACCTGGTCGATCATGGCCTGGCCGATGCGGGGGTGGTTGTGCCCCTGGTTGACGGCGGAGTAGGCCGCCAGGAAATCCATGTATTTCTTCCCGTCCACGTCCGTGAGGTAGACGCCCTCCCCCTTGGTGCAGACGACGTCCAGGGGGTGGTAGTTGTGTGCGCCGTAGCGGTCTTCCTGGTCGATGAATTTCCGGGACTCGTCGGTCTCCCTGTTCATCGGTGTCTCCTTTGGCAGAAGGTCCACGTCCTGACTACACGTTGTTAATCAGCCTCTTGATGCGGGGCCCGATCTGGCATGCGATGTCGCACGGGATCGTCCCGAGCAGTTCCGCGATCTCGTAGATCGTGATCTCCTGGTTGCCGCTCTTGCCGATCAGGATCACTTCCTCGCCGACGGTGATGTCGGTGGAAGGGCCCAGATCGATCATGGTCTGGTCCATGCAGATCAGACCGACCAGCGGATAGTAGTTTCCCTTGATGAGGACCCGGCCGCGGTTGGAAAGCCTGCGGTCCAGGCCGTCCGCGTAGCCGATGGGCATGGTGGCGATCCAGGTGTCCCGGTCCGCCGTCCAGGTCAGGCCATACCCGATTCCCTGTCCCTTCTTGATCTTCTTCAAGTACGCGACCCGGCTCGCCAGGGTCAGCCCCGGGGCGAGTTCCAGGGGGGTCTTGGGGTAGCCCATGGGGTAGTAGCCGTAGGCCAGGGTTCCGGACCGCACCATGTCGAACCAGCTGTTCCGGTGCTCGAGGATGGCCCCGGAGCTGGCGCAGTGGTTCAAGGTGGGCGGATGCTTGACCGCGTTCGAGATGTCCTCGATGCATGTCCGGAACGCGGCGATCTGGTTCTGGGTGAACGCGTGGCCCTGGATCTGGTCCCCGAGGGGGAGGTGCGTGAAGAGGCCCTCCATGCGCAGGTTGGGGCACTGGGTCTCGATGAACGCGGCGAGATCCGGCGCCCCTTGCGCCTCGATGCCGAGGCGGCCCATGCCCGTGTCCACCTTCAAGTGGACGTTGGCCTGAAGCCGCCGCTGCTTGCACAGCGCCTGGAGCTGCCGGGCGTTGGTGTAGTCGCATACGGCAAGGGTCAGGCGGGCTTCCAGGGCCGCTTCCATTTCTTCCGGGAACGCGGGCGAGAACTTGAGGATGGGAAGCTTGACTCCCTCCCGTCTCAGCTCGAGGCCCTCCGGGACGGTCGCGACGCCCAGCCAGTCCACGAGGCCATAGTGCTCCGCCATGGTGGCCACGGCGACGGCATCGTGCCCATAGGCGTTGGCCTTCATCGCGAGAAGCAGCCTGGCTTCCTTGTTGATGAACTGCCTCAGGTTCTCAAGGTTGCGCTTGATGTTCCGGAGATGGATCTTGGCGTGAGCTTGGTATAACATATCAAAAACTACCTTTGTATTGCACGAATGGAGATAGATGATCATCTCCATGCCGGTCCTGGAAAATCCATCAATGCAGACGTTACGCCACCTACAATATGCGGGAGGCGAGTCCTGCCGTATATTGGCTATTTAAAGCGATGATTCGTGTTTTGGACGTTATGCGTTCTGGGATTTGGTCTTGGACTTGGTGCCCAGGTAGGCCTCTTGGACCACAGGGTCGTTGAGGAGCTCGACGCCCTTCCCTTCGCGGATGATCTGGCCCACTTCCAGCACGTAGGCCCTGTGCGCGATCTCCAGGGCCCGGTGGGCGTTCTGCTCGACGAGCAGGATGGGGGTTCCTTCCTTGTTGATCTTGTTGATCACCTTGAAGATCTCTTGCACCATGATGGGCGCGAGTCCCAGCGAGGGCTCGTCCAGCAGCAAGGCCTTCGGCTTGGACATGAGGGCCCGCCCCATGGCGAGCATCTGCTGCTCGCCGCCGCTCAGGCTCCCGGCCATCTGGTTCTGCCGTTCCTCCAGGCGGGGGAAGGTGGAGAAGACGTAATCCATGTCCTTCTTGATGTTGTCCTTGTCCTTCCGGAGGAAGGCCCCGACCGCGAGGTTGCCCTTGACGGTGAGGTTCGCGAACACCTGTCGGCCTTCCGGCACCTGGATGAGCCCTTTCGCGACCACCATGTACGGCTTGGCCGGCAGGGGCATCCCCTCGTAGAGGATCTCCCCCGACTGCGCCTTCACCAGGTTGGAGACCGCGTTCAGCAGGGTGGACTTGCCGGCGCCGTTGGCGCCGATGATGGTGACGATCTCGCCCTCGTTCAGGTCGAGGGAGACGCCGCGCAGTGCCTGGACGCCTCCGTAGGCCACGTGAAGATCTCTGACTTCCAGCAACGAACCCATTTCACGCTCCTGCGCCCAGATAGGCCTCGATGACGACAGGGTTCGCCTGGACTTCCGCCGGCGTGCCCTCGGCGATCACCTTCCCGAAATCAATGACAGTAATGTAGTCGCAAAGTTCCATCACCAGTTCCATGTGGTGCTCGATCAGCAGGATCGTCAGCTCGAACCGCTCCTTGATCTCGGTGATGAAGTCCATCAGCTTCCGGGTCTCGTCCGGGTTCATTCCGGCGGCGGGTTCGTCCAGAAGGAGAAGCTTGGGTTTCAGTGCCAGGGCCCGCGCGATCTCGAGCCGGCGCTGGTGGCCATAGGGCAGGTTCCGTGCCATCTCCAGGGCCCGGTCTTCCAGGCCCACGGTCTTGACCAGCTCCATGGCGTGGTCGTGGATGTCGCGCTCCTGGCGCCCCCGCCTCGGGGACGGCACGAAGCCTTCGAGAACGCTGTAGTTCGACCGGAGGTGGCAGGCCGTCTTGATGTTGTCCAGCGCGCTGAATTCCGGGAAGAGACGGATGTTCTGGAACGTGCGGGCGATCCCGTCGCGGGCGATCACGTGGGGCTGCTTGCCGGTGATGTCGACGCCGTCGAAGGTGATCCTCCCGTCATCGGGTTTGTAGACCCCGGTGATCAGGTTGAAGATGGTCGTCTTGCCGGCGCCGTTCGGTCCGATGATCGAGTGGATGCCCTTGTCCGGGATCACGCACCGGAAGCTGTCCACCGCCTTCACACCGCCGAAATTCTTGCATAGACCTTGAATGCTAAGCCGCTCCATGGAACACCTTTTTGTAGCACTTCGAGATTAGGCTCTTCGTGTCGCTGCACAGGCTGCGGACGGAAGCCACGCTCAGCTCCCAGGAGCCCAGCAGGCCCTCGGGGCGGACCACCATGATGAAGACGACCGCCGTGCCGTAGACGACCAGGCGCCAGGCCGCCGCGGCCCGCAGGACCTCGGGAAGGCTCGTGAGCACGATGGCCGAGAGGAGCGCCCCCGTGATCGAGTGCATTCCGCCGAAGATCACCATCACGATCAGCTCGGTGGACTTCTGGATGCCGAACATCGACGGCTGAATGAATCCGACGTAGTGGGCCAGGAAGCCGCCGGAAAGGCCCGCGAGCATCCCGTTCACGAAGAAGGAGATCTGCTTGTAGCGGAACACGTTCACGGCGATCGCGTGGGCCGCGATCTCGTCCTCGCGCACGGCGATGCAGTTCCTTCCGTGGCGCGATGAGATGTAGTTCCGCATGACCCACACCAGGATCAGCGTGATCGGGACCAGGGCGATGAGGTGGGTCTCGTTCGGGATGCTGGGGACCCCGCGGGATCCGCCGGTCACCTTCTCGAGGTTCTCGATGAGCAGGCGGATGGCTTCCGCGAAACCCAGCGTGGCGATGGCGAAATAATCGCCCTTCAGCTTCAGGGTGGGGAATCCCAGCAGGAAGGCCACCACGCCGGAAGCCAGCATGCCCGAGAGCAGGGATACGGCGAAGGGCATGTGCAGCTTGACGGTCATCAGGGCCGAGACGTAGGCCCCGATGGCCAGGAAGCCCGCCTGGCCGAAACAGAAGGAGCCAGTGAAGCCTGTGAGCAGAGACAGACCCAGGACGGCGATGAGGTTGATGCAAGATAGACTGATCAGTCCTTGGACATATCCGGACATGTTCTCCTCCTAGGCTTTCTCTTTGGCGATGACGCCCATCAGTCCGCTGGGCCGCACGATGATGATCAGGATCATCAGGGCGAACGAGAACAGGTCCCGGAAAGCGGAGGAGACGAACGCGGCTGCCAAAGTCTCGGTGATACCCAGGAGGAAGGCGCCCACCACCGCGCCGGGCAGGCTGCCGAGGCCCCCGACGACGGCGGCGATGAACGCCTTGATCGTGATGTTCCCCATCCATGGGTAGACGGTGTATTTCATCCCGAACATGACACCGGCGATGCCCGCCGAGCTGCCGGCCATGGCGAAGACGATCATGACCACGAGGTCGGGATTGATGCCCATGAGCGTCGCGGTGCGCATGTTGTAGGCGGCGGCCTGGATCGCCATCCCCAGTCGCGTGCCGTAGATGAACCAGGTCAGGACGGCGAGCGACAGGATGGTGATGATGAAGATCACCAGGTCCAGGCTGCCGATGACGAGCGATCCGAACTCGATGGGATCAAAAGCAAAAACTTCCGGATAGTTCCGGAAATTGGGTCCGATGGTCACCATGACGAAGTTCTGGAGGAAGATCGACAATCCCATCGCGGAGATCATCAGATAGAGCGTGGGCGCGTTGCGCATGCGCAGCGGCCGGTACCCGATCTTCTCGAGGAGGATGGCGACGAGGCCGCCCACGATGATCGACAGGCCGAGGGCGAGGGAGAACGGGAGATGCAGTGCGGTCAGGCCGTAGAACCCCGCGTAGGCACCTACCATCAGGACTTCGCCGTGGGCGAAGTTCGAGAAATTCAAGACGCTGTATACCAAGGAATAGCCGACGGCCATGAGCGCGTAGACCCCGCCGATGGATATTCCGTTGATGATTTCCTGCCAGAACATATCGTTAACCTCGGGAAGTTCGAGTTTGAGACATGATTTACAATCGTGGTCTGAATATCATAGCGGAAATTTGATTTGAATAATCAGTGCTGGGAAATGGACAGTTGGTGGGTTCTAGTCGCGCAAACAATGGCATCATCCTGTCGGAAGCGATGGAAGCTGCTTACGGGTTGGAACTGGTTTCCGGACAATGCCATTGTTTGGCGGAATATGGAATATGGCGAATTATAAATGACGTCTACTGCAGCTTGGATGCGCTCTGCTTGTAGAAGACGAACTTCCCGCCCTTGATGTTGATGATGGCCGCAGTCTTCCCGATCGGGTTGTGGGTGGCCGGATCCATGCTGATCGTGCCGGTGAACAGCTTGACGTTCTTGAGGCTTTCAAGCGCGGTCCTGATGGCTTCCGGTTCGGCGCTCTTCGCCTTCTCGATCGCGGCCTGCAGCGTGATCATGGCGTCGTGGGTCTGGATGGAATTGATCTCGATGTCCTTGTTGTACACGGCCTTGTACTGCTTGCGGAACTCCTGGACGTTGGGCTGGCTCACGTCGCAGTGGTCGACGTAGTAGGAGCCTTCGACCGCGGTGGCAGCCATTTCCAGCAGGCCGGTGGAGGGCCAGCCGTCGCCGCCGATCTTGGTGACCTTGAGGCCGAGATCCCTCGCCTGGCGGGAAGCCAGGGCGACTTCCTTGTACAGGATGGGCATGACGAGGACGTCAGGCTTGGAAGCCTTGATCTTGGTCAACTGGGCGCGGAAGTCGACGTCGCCGGTCTTGAATGCTTCGTCGGCGACGATCTTCCCGCCGAGCTTGGTGAAGGTGGTCTTGAAGTATTCGCGGAGGCCGACGGAGTAGTCGGAACTGATCTCGTACAGGATCGCGGCGTTCTTCGCCTTCAGATCGGTGTGCGCGAACTGGGCCAGCACGCCGCCCTGGTAGGGATCGATGAAGCAGACGCGGAACGTGTACTTCATCAGCTTGCCGGGTTCAGGGACGGTCACGCGGGGATTGGTCGCGAGCGTGGCGATGACCGGGACCTTCCCGGCTTCGGCCACGGGGGCCACGGCGATGTTCCGGCCGCTGGAATTGCAGCCGATGATGGCCACGACCTTGTCTTCGTTGATCAGGCGCTTCACGGCGTTCACGGCTTCCAGCTGGTCGCCCTTGTCGTCATAGGAGATGATCTCGATCTGGCGGCCGAGGAGCCCGCCCTTCTTGTTGATCTGGTCGGCGACCATCTTCAGGGCGTTGGATGCGGCCTGGCCCCAGATGGCCTGGTCGCCGGACATCGCCTCGAAGTTGCCGATCTTGATCGGAGGGGCGGCCATCAGGGTGAGCGCGAAGCAGGGAGCAAGCGCCTTCAAACAGTTTTTCATTTCGTTCTCCTGTGGGTTACTTCAGATGAGACTGGGAAGCTGGAGCTTTACCTGGAAACACAAGACACATAAAAAATACATAACCGTTGTTGGCCGATCTCGGGTTGATTAGGTCATGCGCCCCTCCCTGTGGACATTGAAAAAAAATAGGCAACAACATATTTTCAAATATCTTCTACGTAGCGTGCAGTATCTGGCGTGACGGGGGAGGAGTCCAATATTAGTTTTTGGCTTTCTGATTCATGCTAGATATGTAACAAATTATTAATACGAGTGGAAGCGTGCCCCGCGGCGCCTGCAGCGCCCGTCCGAAGCGATGTAAAAAAACGTGATATCCTGGATGTCATGAGCATGGGAAGGCGGCTCCAGGCCCTGGCCGCGCGGAGCCTCGAGAAGGGGAGGGGCATCCGGGCCGGGCGTCCGGTGCGACAGGGGCGGCGGGTCCGTCCCCGGCCGCGCAGCTACCGGACCATGGCCCTCATCATCGCGAGCGCGCTGTTCATGGAGCAGCTCGACGCCACGATCCTGGCCACCGCCCTGCCCACCATGGCGCGCAACTTCGGGGTCTCGCCGCTGCACATGAGTGCCGCCCTCACCTCCTACCTGCTCGGGCTGGCCGTCTTCATCCCCGTCAGCGGCTACGTGGCGGACCGGTTCGGCGCCCGGCGGATCTTCCGGGCGGCCATCGGCATCTTCACGGTGGCTTCCGTCCTGTGCGGCCAGGCCGCCAGCCTTCCGTTCCTGGTGGCGATGCGCTTCCTGCAGGGGGTCGGCGGCGCCATGATGGTGCCCGTCGGGCGCCTGGTCCTCCTGCGCTCCGTCTCCATGAAGGACATGGTCGCGGCCATGGCCTGGTACACCATCCCGGGGCTCATCGGTCCGGTGGTCGGCCCCCCCCTGGGCGGCTTCATCGTCACCTACCTGTCCTGGCGGTGGATCTTCTACCTGAACGTGCCCATGGGCATCCTGGGCATCGTGCTGGCCACCCTCTACATCGAGGATGTGAAGGAGCCCTTCCCCGGGAGTTTCGACACGCGAGGCTTCGTCCTGTCGGCCCTGTCCCTCTCCTGCCTGATGTACGGGCTGGAGATCGGCAGCCGCGGCGGGATGGCGTCCGGCCGTGCCCTGGTGGTCATCCTCGGCGTGGGACTTGGGGCCGGGCTCGCCTACGTGCTGCACGCGCGCAAGGTTCCCCAGCCGATCCTCGACTTTCGCCTGATGAGGATCCCGACCTTCAGCATCTCGGTCCTGGGGGGCGCGCTCACGCGCATCACGGGGGGCGCGCTCCCCTTCCTGCTGCCGATGATGATGCAGCTCGGGTTCGGGTTCTCGGCCGCCCGGAGCGGCCTCATCACCTTCGCCACGGCCGCCGGATCCATGATCATGAAGTTCGCGTGCCCCCCCATCCTCCGGCGGTTCGGTTTCCGGGATACGCTCGTCTGGAACGGCCTCCTGGCGTCGGCCTTCCTGGCCGTCTGCGCGGCCTTCCGGCCGGGCTGGCCCGCGGCGGCCATCTACGGGCTGCTCCTGGCGGGAGGATTCTTCCAGTCCCTGCAGTTCACCGCCTACAACACGGTGGCCTACGCCGACATCCCGCTGCCCAGCATGAGCCTGGCCACGAGCTTCTACGCGACCTTCCAGCAGCTGATGCTCTCGACGGGCATCTGCGTCTCCTCGGGCATCCTGAGCCTCTCCATGGCCCTCTCCGGGCACGGCCGGCCCCAGCTCGCCGATTTCTCCGCGGCCTTCCTCGTCGTGACCTCGATCTCGCTGCTGGCCTCCCCCGTCTGCGCGCGCCTGCCGCGCCACGCGGGCGCCGAGATGAGCGGACACGTGCCCCAGACCGGCACCTTCGAGGGCGCGGGCGACGCCTGAGGCCCGGGGTATCATCGATGCCGGCGGCCTCGGCGGCCATGCTCCCGGCCGGGCATACGGCCGGGGCGGCTGGGGGTCCTGTCTGGATGGATGATGCTGCGATTCCGGAATTCCCTTCCCTGCCTGATGGCGCTCTCCCTGGCCACCCTTCCTGCCTTCGCCTGGGGCAGGGCGGGCCACGCCATGGTGGCCCGGATCGCGGCGATGCATCTCACGGGTCCGGCCCAGGCGGAGGTCCAGGCGCTGCTGGCGGATGACCTGGACGCCGCGGGCGAACCCTCGGGTCGCACCACGCTCGAGGAGATCGCCTCCTGGCCGGACGAGATCCGCCTGCTCGCGCCTGAAGGCGCCTACAAGGGTTGGCACGGGCGGGCCAATCCCGTCTGCGGCGAAGGACTGGGGGCCTGCCCGGACGGCCATTGCGTCGATGCGCTGATCGAGCATTTCGGCGAGATCCTGCGGGATCCGGGACGGCCGCCGCGCCAGCGGAACGAGGCGCTCAAGTGGGTCGTGCACCTGGTCGGGGACCTGCACCAGCCCCTGCATTCCGGCGTCGCGCGCGACCGCGGCAAGACGCCCGTGCGTTCGGTCAGGGGCCGGAGGCTCAAGCCGGGCGCGACGCTGCATACGGTATGGGACGGCGAGCTGGCCAGGATCGCCCTCAAGGGCTGGCGCGTCCCCGACGGGCCGGAGGACGCCCCGGTGGAGGATTCGCCGATGCGATGGATGCTGGAGAGCCGGGACGTGGCCCTGGAGCGCGCCTACAAGCCCCTGCCGGGCTTCAGCTGCACCGCGGATCTGCAGGGGCCGCTGGACCTGGACAGCGCCTACGTGAAGCAGGCGGTGCCTGCGATCCGGCTCCAGATCGCGCGGGCCGGCTTCCGCCTGGCGGACAGGCTGAACCTGTGGCTGCGGTGAGGGACGAGGCGCCGGCTTCGTATGCCCGACAGGCGGTGCTAGACTTCCTGACAAAGGCCGGGGACCTGCGTCCCCTTCGGGAGGAATGCTGATGCGGCAGTGACGGGACCTTGATCGACGTGATCGTATGCGCGCGTCCGCATGAGTCCGGTGTCGTTCCGCTGTGGTATCCCGATTCCCGGCCGGAAGTGGTATCGCGTCCATGCGCCCCCATCAGGAGACCTCATGGCCGGTTCCTTTCTCAACTTCCGCAGGGTCGCATTCGCATATCCGGGCGCTCCGGATCCTGTCCTGCACGACCTGGATTTCTCCATCCCTCCCGGCTGGACCGGGGTCGTGGGCGCCAACGGCGCCGGGAAGACGACGCTGCTCCAGCTGGCGGCGGGCCTCCTGGATCCGTCCGATGGGCTGGTGGACGGTCCGGGGGGCATCCTCTGCGCCCAGCGCACGGACGAGCCCCCTGAGAATCTGGGGTCCTTCCTCCTCGGGGAGGACGCGGCCTCCTGGCGGTGGCGGATCGAGCTCCGTCTCGGCTCGGACTGGGGTGTGCGCTGGGACAGCCTGAGCCACGGCGAGCGCAAGCGGCTGCAGCTGGCCGTGGCGCTCTGGAGGAATCCGCCGGTCCTGGTCGTGGACGAGCCCACGAATCATGTGGACCGGGAAACGGTGGACACGATCCGCACCGCCCTGGCGGCGTACCGGGGAACAGGCCTGCTGGTGAGCCACGACCGGGACCTCCTCGACGGATTGTGTGGACGCTGCCTGTTCCTGGCCGGGGCCAAGGCCATGCTTCGGCCCGGCGGCTACTCCCAGGGCGCCGAGCAGGAGAGACGGGAGAGGCTCCGCCGAGGGCGGGAACAAGCGGAGTTGGACCGGGAAGTCCGCCTCCTGAGGGATGAACAGCGCTGCCGGCGGGAGTTCGCGAACCGCGCCGAACGGGACCGCTCCAAGCGGGGACTGGCCAAGGGGGACCGGGACGGGCGCACCCGCGCGGATGCGGCCCGCGTGGCCGACGGGGGCAGCGGCGCGGTCCTCCGCCAGATCGAGGGGCGGCTGGCGCAGGCCCTCGAGCGGAGACAAACCGTCGAGGTCTCGCGGGACTTCGCCGTCGGCGTCCGACTGAAGGCCCGCCCCGCGGGGAAGCCGCTGCTCTTGTCCCTTGCGGACGGCACGCTGGCCCTGGGTCCGGCGCGGACCCTCGAGATCCCTTCCCTCACGGTGCGGTCCGGCGACCGCATCGGCATCTCGGGCCCCAACGGGGCCGGCAAGAGCACGCTTCTCCGCGCGTTCCTGGCGGGGGCGGCGCTGCCGGAAGGGGCCCTCGCCTATCTGCCCCAGGAGATCGACAGGGAGCGTGGGAGCAGGATCCTGGAGGAGATCCGCGGCCTGGGAGGTACCAGCCTCGGGCGGGTCATGACCCTCGTGCGCCGCCTGGGTTCGGACCCCGGAAGGCTGCTCCAGAGCCAGGAACCCAGTCCGGGGGAGCTGCGCAAGCTGCTCCTCGCCAGGGTCCTTCTGGCGGAGCCGTGCCTGTTGTTGCTGGACGAGCCCACCAACCATCTGGACCTGCCTTCCGTGGAATGCCTGGAGGAGGCGCTGGCGGCCTACGAGGGAAGCATGGTCCTGGTGAGCCACGACGACCGCCTGCTTTCACGGCTCGCCACCCGGCGCTGGTTCCTCTGCCCGACGGGAATCCCGGCTTCGCGCGTCCTGCTGAGAGAGGGCGCGCGGGAGGGGTGAGGCTAGCGGGCCGCCCCCGCTTCGTCCATCCACGCCTGGAACAAGGCCTGCATCTCCGGGTGGCGTTCGGCCATGGCCTCGGGATGCCACTGGACTCCGAGAACGGACGTGCCCGGGAGGCCTTCCACCGCCTCCACGATCCCGTCGTCGGCCTGGGCGGTGACCTGGAGACCCGGGGCCAGCGCCTTGACCGCCTGGTGGTGGAAGCTGTTCACGCCCACCGTCCGCTGCCGGAAGATGCGCGCCAGGCGGCTGTCCTCCGCGAGGGTCACGGGGTGGGCGACCGTGTGGCGCCGGCCCTTCTGCACATGCTGGAGGCAGCCTTCCGGGTTCCTGGCGATGTCCTGGTGCAGGGTTCCGCCCATGACGACGTTCATGAGCTGCATGCCCCGGCAGATCGCCAGGATGGGCTTCCGCGCATCCAGGGCCAGGCGGGCCAGGGCGAGCTGGTGCGCGTCCTCCTCCGGGAAGGTCTCGCCGAGACCCCAGGCCGGCTGTTCCCCGTAGGTCAGGGGATGGAGATCCGGTCCGCCCGCCAGCAGGAGGGCATCCACTCTGGCGAACTGGCTCTCGATGTCCTGGGGCTTCGGTACGGCGGGGAGCAGCAAAGGGACGCCTCCGGCCAGGCTCACGCACCGGATGTAGTCCTGGTTGACGTAGGCGCGCTGGAGGCCGGGCGAGGAAGGGCCTTCCATGCTGAGGGAATTCGTGGGGATGCCGATGACGGGAGCAGACATGGGGCGCGTCCTTCAGGTAGGCTCCTCCCGTAGCAAGATGGATGCTAACTGGGGATGCCCGGCGGGCGAGGCACGCGGACACGAGCCCCCGCCGGGAATGCTGGCCGGAGTTCCCCTCTTGCGATCATCCCTTTCATCCTTTTTATCCTTGTTGAAAACATAAAAAACAAGGATGCAAGGGATGAAAGGGATCAAAGAACAGATCCGCGTGGTTTCTCTCCGCCGCAGGCCCTGCTGAGTCCGGGAGAGGCGCCGGGGATGGGTGATTGGGTACCTATTCTACCTGTTTGTTGACCCATTCAGGAAGGCCCGCCCCTTCTCGGTCAACTGGGTCCCCCGCCGTCCGATCCGGGACCGCACCAGGCCCATGCCCCCGAGGTGGACCAGCAGCCCGCGGATCTCCCCTTCGGACAGGAGGAGTCCCCGCTCCGCCAGGGCGCTCCGGATCGCCTTGCGGCCGAGCCCGCGATCCCGGTCGGGGCAGGCGAGCAGGGCCTCCAGCACGGCCCGGGGCCGGTTCGGCCCGGCCTCCGGGGCGGCCGCGTCCCGGCTCCAGCCGGAGGTCCCGGGCTCGTCCTGGAGGTAGCAGGGCAGCTCCTCCGCCGAGACGGGGCCTGCCTCGGTCATGAACGAGATGTGGCTCGCCACGTTGGCCAGTTCCCGGATGTTGCCCGGCCAGGTGTAGCGCTGCAGGATCTTCCGGGCTTCCGGCGTGAACGCGGCGTCCGTGCGGCCGTGCTCCTCCAGGAAGTGCGCCAGGAGGGGGAAGAGGTCCTCCGACCGGTCGCGCAGCGGCGGGATGCGAAGCTGCAGGGTGTTCAGGCGGTAGAAGAGGTCCTCGCGGAAGAGGCCGGCCTTGATCCGCCGCCGGAGATCCTGGTTGGTCGCGGCGATGACCCGGATGTTGATGTTGACGACGTTCTGGGCGCCGACCCGGACGACCTGGCGCTCCTGCAGGACCCGCAGGAGCTTGGCCTGCAGGGGCAGGGGCATGTCGCCGATCTCGTCCAGGAAGATGGTCCCGTTGTGGGCCTGCTCGAACAGACCGGCCTTCCCCTCCCGGAGCGCCCCGGTGAAGGAGCCTCCCTGGTAGCCGAACAGTTCGCTCTCCAGGAGGTTCTCCGGCACCGCCGCGCAGTTGACGGCCACGAAGGGCTGCCTGGCGCGGGGCGAGGCGTGGTGGATCGACTGGGCGAGCAGCTCCTTGCCGGTGCCGCTCTCGCCGGTGATCAGCACGGTGAGGTCCGAGGGCGCGACCCGCGCCGCCAGGTCGATGCACTGCTGCATCCTGGGCGAGCGGGTCAGGAGGTCGCCGAAGCTGTAGCGGGTGGTGTGTCCCCTCTCCCGCAGCTTCCGGCTCAGGTTCTGCTCCAGCTGCCGGATGTACGTGACTTCCTGGAAGCTGAAGCAGCTGCCGGCCACCTCGCCGAAGCACGCCAGATCCTTGCGGGTGACGACCAGGGAACGGCCCCGGTACTCCAGGATCCATTCGCGGCCCTTGCGCTGGCCGAGGATGTGGCGGATCTCGGGGGCGAAGGTGGCCACGGTGGCCCCGACGACCGGTTCCCGGAGCTCGAGCATGGCGACGAGGGCCCGGTTGCACAGGGCCACCCGGCCGTCGGGGGACAGCAGCAGGATGCCTTCGCGGGAAAGATCCATCACCATGGCCAGCTCGGCGTTCTTGATGGAGAGTTCCCGGTACTGCTGGCTGATGCCCCGGTCCAGGGTGACGATCGTGTCCGCGTAGTGCCGGAGGTTGCGGTCCACTTCCGGGTCCTCCAGCCCCAGGCGGTTGATGATCTCGATGAAGGCCGACAGGTCGAGGCACCGGTGGCCGACGTCGATCACCGTCTTGACATGGCCGGGCACGCGCTGGCTCTCCCCGGGAGTGATGGCGATCCGGAGCTCGCGGTAGTCCCCGCCCTCCTCGAAGGGGACGTAGTGCAGGTGGCTGATGCCCAGCTGCTGGAGGAGCGCCGTCATCTCCATGGCGGAGCTGGAGTGGTCGTTCACGACGAGCACGCGGGTGCCGTCGGGGATGGCGAGGATCCTGGGGACTTCCTGCTGGCGGATGGTGCGCTGCACCACCTGGATCCGTTCCGGCTCGGCCACGTGGCTGTGGAGTTCCAGGACCCGGACCTTGTTCAGGACTAGGATCAGGTCCGCCTCGATCCGCTCTGCCGGCCGCAGGGAGTCCAGGGAATGGTTCCGGATCTCCACGCACCGGCCCAGCACTTCCTCGAGATTCTTCCTCAGGGATTCCCCCAGGGGGCTCTTTCCGGTATGGGTGACCACGGCGATCCGCTTCATGCCGTTCCCTCCGGGAAGTGCTTTCGTTGGCATCCACCTTGCTTATTGATGCGATATCCGCAGGCACGTCCCGTCCGATGGGCTCCGCAGCCTCCCGAGGCGCACGATATTCCGAGGATCAGCATCGATGGAAACTTTCTCCGAAATTCCGGATCCAGTCGACTGGGAACAGGGACGGTGGTCCCGCCGCGGGGCCGGTCCCGCCCAGGGACACCTGATTATCGCCGGGGACTGGGCGCCCATCCGCATTTTCGGCCCCCAGGTGGACGAAGACCCGGAGGCGGTCTACGGAGACCTCCTGCCGGTGCTGCGTTCGGGGCACCTGCGCATCGTCAACCTCGAATGCCCCCTGACCGCCCTGGACCAGCCGGCGGTCAAGAGCGGCTCGGTGCTCAAGGGCGCGCCGGGCCACGTGCGGGGACTCACGGCCGTTCCCTTCGACCTGGCGACCTTGGCGAACAACCATGTGTTCGACCATGGAGTGGACGCTTTCCGGCAGACCCAGGCGCTCCTGGACGCCCACGGGATCCGCGCCGTGGGCGCGGGCCTGACGCCCGGGGAGGCGTTCCGGCCCCAGGTGCTGGACCTCAACGGGATCCGGCTGGGCATCGTCAACTTCAGCGAAGGGGAGGATCTCACCGGAGCCGTGCGGGGCCCGGGCGTCTTCGGCTGGGAACCCGGCAGGGCCCGGGACCTCCTGGCCGAGCTGGAGGACAAGACGGACGTGCGCGTGGTCGTCTTCCACGGCGGCGTCGAATACATCCCCTTCCCGCCCCCCTACGTGGCGGAGGCGCTCGAACAGATGGCGGAGGCCGGGGCGGACCTGGTCGTGGCCCACCATCCCCATGTGCCCCAGGGCATCGAGATCCACGGGCGGACTCCCATCTGCTACAGCCTAGGAAACTTCCTCTTCCACCAGGAGACCGACCTGCTCCACCGGAAGACCGGCTATCTCGTGAAGGCCGGGTTCAGCCGGGGCGGGCTGACGGACCTGGAGGTCATCCCCTACCGGATCGGCCGGCGAGGGCTGAGCCTGCTGCGCGGCGGGGACCGGGCTGCGTTCCTGGACTCGCTGAGGGCCGTCTCCGAGCCCCTGGCCTCGCGCCGCGGGATCGAGGAGGCCTGGCACGGCTTCCTTCGCTACCAGGGGCGGGAAGGGTTCCGGGCCGAGGTGGAGAAGATCCTCGCCGAGATGGACACCTGCCCGGGGAAGGGCGCCGCCATGTTCCGCAACCGCCTGACGACGCTCCAGCACCGGGAGCAGTGGATGGACCTCCTGACCCGCGTCATGGAAGGCCGGATCGACGATGCCCCCCAGTGGGCCTACGACCTGATGGCGGAGTGGCAGACGGCCAAGGTGCCCGGAAGCAGCGAGCGATGAGCCGGCCGCCCTTCTCCCTCGTCATCACGGACTCCGGCCTGGGCGGGATGTCCATCTGTGCGGCCCTGGTGCGGCGCCTCGTCCACGCCTCTTGCGGCCGGGACATGGCCATCACCTACTTCAACGCCTGGCCCGAGGAAGGGCGCGGCTACAACAAGATCCCCGACATGGAAGGGCGCGTCAGGGTCTTCGACCGGGCGCTGGAGGGCATGGCGCAGTTCCGCCCGGACGTGATCCTGATCGCCTGCAACACCCTCTCCATCCTCTACGAGCGGACAGCCTTCCGCCGGGCCGGGCGCGTGCCGGCGGTGGACATCATCGGCTTCGGCCTGGACCTGATCCTGGAGCACTGGCGCCGCCTTCCGGACAGCCGGATCCTGCTCCTCGGCACCAAGACCACCATCGAGTCGGGCGAGCACGCGGCCCGTCTGCGCGCCGCGGGGGTGCCCGCCGACCGCATCCTCGGCCAGCCCTGCGACGGCCTGGCCACCCAGATCGAGCAGGGGCCCGGCAGCGCCCTGGTGCAGGCGATGATCGACCAGTACGTGGGCCAGGCCGCGGCGACGTACGGAGACTCTGGCGCCCCTCTCCTGGCCGCCCTGTGCTGCACCCACTTCGGCTACAGCCTCCCGGCGTTCGGACGGTCCCTGGAAGCGAAGTTCTCCGGCCCCGTCCAGGTGCTCGATCCGAACCAGCTCATGGCCGAGCGCGTGCCGCTGGAGCCCGGGGAGGACCAGGCGCCGGGGAAGCTCGACCTGCAGGTGGTGTCCCGGGTGGTATGGAGCGGCCAGACCGTCCAGGCCATCTCCAGGGCCCTGGAGCCCGTGTCGCCCCTCGCGGCCCACGCGCTCCGCCACTACCGGCACGATCCCACGTTGTTCACCATCTAGCATGGAGGTTCCCATG
>Ga0209099_1002259_pt1 | contig 17343 bp, 19 predicted proteins | sample AD_JPNHW2_MetaG_FD_184430 | JGI IMG/M metagenome (GOLD analysis project Ga0209099, IMG submission 184430) | Active sludge microbial communities of municipal wastewater-treating anaerobic digesters from Japan - AD_JPNHW2_MetaG (SPAdes) (version 2) | ecosystem: Engineered > Bioreactor > Anaerobic... | reverse complement strand
GGGGGATAAAGATGTGGGAAGGAAACTCATTAGCTTCTTTTCTCTTTTTGTACTTTCTTTCTTTATTTCTTTATATTACTTTCTTTTTTCTTTCTTTCTATGTTTCTCTTTTCTTTGTGGGTGTATGAATGTGTATAAATATTGACACGGAATGGGGTGTTGGATATATTGGGTGTTGTGTGTTGATTAATGTGATAATGGAGAGAGAAATGGGTAAGGGATTGAAGAGAGCGGAAGAGAATGTAAGGTTACAGAAGAGTGCGGAAGAGGTTTCTGAGATTATGGCGTTGGAATTAGATACATTGGAGAAGTTGACTCAGGTGTGTAAAATGGTCGGGTGTGCGGTCCCTGATAAGAAGGATGAAGAGAGCATGTTCTTTTTCAATAATAAGATTGCCAACTGCCTGTTTGTATATTCCAAAATGAGGGAGAGATTCCGGTAGTTGTAAACTTTAGTTGACATAATAAATTAACTTGTTTAATATGTTGTTGGGTTTTTGTACTTTTGACTTGTGGAGGGTGATATGGCTGATAAGAAGAAAGATAAATTTTCACAACTTTACCAAAAGTCTGTAAAAGAAATGATGGGTCTTCTGGGAATTGCTAAGGATGGACCCAAAACTCCAGCAGAAAGAACAATAAGACAAGCTAAAGCAAACAACTTGGAAATGCTCTCCGATGCTGTTGATGTTCCAATTTATGTTGCTGACAACAAAGAAAATCCGGCACGGGATAGAAAGATCTATGGCGATGCTGTAAAAAAAGAAATTAAAACTGCAAAAAAAGCACAGAACAAACTCAGCACTAAAAAGAGTCTCAATGATGCTGTTGTTGCAACTCTGTCTAACACCGAACAGCTTAGGGACAGAAGGAATAAAAAAATACTTGAAGGCAAAAGTCCTGATTGGAGAGATGTCGAAAAAACAGAACTACAACTTAGGCAAAGACGAAAAGAAAAAGAAAACAAGCCAATAAGAGAAAAAGCCAAAAGTAATAAAGATTTTATTAATTATGAACAAGTTATGAGCAGAGCTGGCAGATATCAACACAATCCAAACACAGCCGAAGAGCTTAAAGATAAGGCTGATAATGACCAAAGATACCTTCAGCACCTTGCTCCATCTACACCCGAGTATAAAAAGAAAAGAATCGGCTTAGGTGCTGTGGAAGGTGCACGCAAAGGCAAACCTAAGAAAAAGAAATAGAGGGAGACGGATATGGCCGGTATATCAGTTAAGGCGTTCAATGATACAGAGCTTCTTGGTCAGTTCAATTACACTGTAGATGTTCTGGAGAGTATGCGACTGGTGGAGCCGGGTGTGCTAACCAAAACCATACCTTTGTGCAACATGCTTGTGATAGTGGCTCCTGAGACAGATGATGATAACCTGTACAGAGTGATTGTGGAACAGGTAGCATCGGAAATATCCAGAGTCAACAATCTCAATGTCCTTGATGATGATATGTCAAGTATCATATGCAATGGTGCGATATTGTATGCTTATCATTCTGGCGGTATGGTTCAGGGAACATACCAGCTCTCCGATAACACCTTCCATCTTGCAACGGCAAACCTTGATGGCGAGGATGCCATGATCAGATACCAGACCGTATCGTCAAGATTGTTGATGGTAGTCCCGTTAATACCGGGGAATGAAGTACAGGTATCACTTCTCAGTGATAATAACCATTCTGTCAACATTTTATTTTGCAAGAGGACATAAATGTTAAGAGTCAACATTACATTGGGCGGTCTTGAATATGCTGAGTTCACCATCAGAGGCGAGAATGTCGGTGTTGATTATGACACCTATACCGTTTTTGACGGTGCGACAGACCATCTGTGGATGAATTACGCTGATACATCCGGTGTCAAGTTCGTTATAGACGATCCGTGCACATATGATGGAACCTATGGCGGAAGAGTGGGCGGTGTCACATACCACACCATTATAACTGATGCCGGCGTGGTGTACGGTGTGAGAACTACCGGTGTAACGGAGCTAAGTGCCGCAGATTTGTCAACAGGTTCATACTTCCAGATATACTATCCTGTCCTTCAGAACAATTCGGAGGTTATCATATGCGGGATAAAAGACTTATAGATGCCCGCAACAGGGCCAAGAGCAAACTTGAAGAAGTCGCAGAAGAATCTCCTGAAATACAGACCCTTATAAAACTTGCCAAGGCGGGTTTCTCCAAAGCACTTGACCGGCTTATTATCATAATGGACTCTGATTCCAATGAAAATGTTGATGCGGCCCTTGCTGTATATAATCTGGTCAAGGAAAACAATGTCAGTATGATGGATAAAACAGCAACAATAGAGAAAATGACAGGTGAGTGACGAATACAAGAAATATACTGCGTTTCTTGAAAAGAATATCAGAGAAAGCGGTATAGATGATTGTATGAAAAAGCCTGTTTACCGTGAATATGGCGAGAAAATAAGGGATGCTTTCTGGAAAGAGTACCCGGATTCAACCCGTGAAGAGGCCCAATTCTTTGTAAATACATCAGTTATCAGGAAAATACTCAAAGAAGACCTCATATGGCTTATGAAATGGATTGCCGATCCCACAAGAATCGAGCCGGTCCATCAGTATGCCTATGATTTCTTTAAATATGGGCCGGATTGTCTTCCAAAGCACTATTTTGATGCTATGCACGACGAACAGGGCGGATTTTTACAGTTCAATCCCAAGGCCACAAGGCAGTTGATACTGCTTCCACGAGGAATCGGTAAGACAACAGTGTTTCATGCAGGCAGAGCTATCCATAATATAATCAATGAGCCTGATTATAAATGGCTTATGGTCCACGCTGATAAAAAAAGGGTGCTTGGCAACCTTAAACAGACCAGAAGTTTTATGTTCAATGGTAAACTATCTCTTATTTTCCCCAACATCTTTGCAAAAGACGAAAAAGAATATCTGCTCAGAGGTTCCAGAATAACCAAAGAACAGGTCAATCTTGTCAGAATATATAACAATGTGGACCTTGATTCTTTAAATGTTCCCGATTTTGAGAGAAAAGAGGACACCATCACACTTGGCGGTCCCGGAGTCTCCAGAACAGGGTGGCACTTTGAAGGTGTTCTGGCCGACGACCTTGTAATTGACGAAACAAGCAGAAGTGAAGAAAACACAATGGCCATAGTTGATTACATAGACGAGCTTGAAGGTTTGGAAGAGTATCACATAGGAAGAGATTATCCCATGTGGCTGACCGGCACACACTGGTGGGAGAAGAACGCATACCATAAAATGCAGGGCAGGGAAGATACAAGCATATTCCAAATGCCGGCCAAGTGGCGTTCGGGCAATGATGTTCACTTTATTTCAAAGTTCCTTGATGAAGAGAAGCTGGCCAAGAAGATAAAGAGTGCCAAAGTATGGGGTGACAGCCAGTACCTTATGATACCGAGGAAGTTCGCCGGCGAAAGAACAAGCATTGGTTTTGATGAAAGCAGGCATGTAATAGTAGATCCTGAAGGCAAAATACTTGAAGAACTTGAAAAAACATGTGTGAAAGTACAGGTATGCGACCCTGCTTACAGCGAAAACGATAAGAAAGAGGGCGATAACAAGTCGAGATTTACCATTACAAATTTCCTCTGTGATGAGAATACCACATACATTTATGACGGCTATTCCAGTTTCGGAGAGTCCCTTGATTCAGTGGCAAATCTCAATCTTCTGTATGCTGTTAAGAACAAGATAGATTTCTTTACTCAGGACGCACAGGGACAGTCTCAGGGTGCATTGTATGATAAGACACTACAGATGCTTAGAATGCAGATACCTTATCTCAGGGCATATAAATTCACAAGCAATCCTGTTACCAAGACCAGTGGCAAGATAAATGTAGCTCTTGAAGTATTGCAGGAGTATTTTAATACTGACAACATCAAGGTCATACTCACAGAAGAGAACAAGATTCATATGAAAAAAGTCATAAATCAGCTTGCAAGGAAGGAGAAGGGTTTTGACATAATTGATACTCTGGTGTACTGCCAGACATCACTTTCCAATAATGAGATAGACCGTGATAATGAAGTTCAAATAGCAAGATCGAGGCATAGTCTTAAACACAAAATGAGAAAAGCAGGCAACAAACTATTAAATAGCGTTTACAAGAGGATAGCATGAGAAACACAAAAGCACCAGTAACGGCAAAAGAACTGTTCTATTCAATGGCAAAAAGAGATAAAACAGAAGAAGAACAGAGAGATGCGGACCTGTTACAGAGAACATTTTTGGCACAGTATCAGGCAAGGCTTAATCTTGCAGATCAGAATATGTCAAATTATTACGAAACTGTTCTTGCCGCAAGAGACGCTTTTGCACAGAAACTACCGCAGGACATCATTGATAAGACATCAGAACAGAATAAAGAGACAGGAAACGCAACTTCATATCTTACCGCATCAGCACTTATGCACCCTGCTTTTACCATTACTGCCAAAAAGACCATAGAGTCTTTCTCAGCACTCCCGTTCCGGTTCGACATATCAGCCAATGACGCAATGGGCGTAGCTCAGAAAAAAGTTATAGACAAAAAGCTGAAGACAATATATACAAGGCAGAATGTTACAGCAGAAATGTTCAATGGCTATTTTTATAATGTAATCAATGGGTTAAGCATAAGTCAGGTCAAGACACACAAGAAACAGGTAAGAGTGACAAAACCCGAAATAGATGAAGCTACAGGAATGTTCAAAGAAGAAACTCTTTCTGATGACAGGGTTATTTCAATTATGTGCTACGATCCGTTGAACACAGTTCTTGATTATAGTGCCAAGCCCAGCAACATTACTGAAACATCAGAGTTCATTGTAATTACAGACAGGTATATTACCAATGGTGATATGAACGATTATTTTGGCGAAAGCAACAAGATGTTTGACATACACAAAAGAAACCTTGCCTGTGATAGAGGAATTGTTTATGACAAATTTGCACCTATCAGAGAATATTATGATAGAAGCGGATTCTTTGTTACAATAGCAGGTGACAACAAAATAATAAAAGTAGAAATGGTCAGCAATGGAACAGTCGGGAAGATCCCCATAAATGTAGCTCCTATATGGACCGATCCCGACTCTCCTTCTGGAAGCACTACGCTGTGGAACTATATGAAAAATATGGTTGCATTATCATCAAGAGCTTTAAACCTTGTATGTGACAATGTTGCTTTGAATAATAATGCTCCGTTTTTTACATATACCGGAAGCGGACTTGAAGACAATGCCACTCTTGATAATTTCACTCCAAGAGAAATAGTGGCTCTTAACCCGATAGCCGGGAAGTCGGCAGATATAAGAAACCAGATATTCAAGCCTGTTTTCCAAGAGATAACGCAAGGCTCTTCGATGATGTATGAGCAGGGACAGCAGTTGGCATTTATGCTTGCCGGCACATCACCTATACAGTTCGGAGTACAGGATAAGCAGATAAGAGTAAGTGGTGCGGCCGATATGATAAGCAGTGCAACAGTAAGGCCCGATTCAGATGTTGCAAGGAAAATGGAAGTAGGATTTATGAATCCCACTACTTGGGACATTATTCAGATATTCTACATTTATTACAATGATTTCGGATTTGACGAAAAAGAACTTCCAAGAGAATTTCTGAAAGAACTTAAACATGTCAGAGTTGTTCCGGGATCATACCTTCCTGAAGATGCAATGACAAGACTTCAGAGAGCATACGCTGTGGCATTAAGGTCACAGACCGCTCCCGACGCATATGTCCAGAAAGAAGTCGAAGAAGAAATACTTGATGCTCTTGGTGTTGTAATGCCGGAACAGGTGTTGAAATCAGGAGACGATATACTCAAACAGCAGACAGCGTTCCTTCTTTTCCAACAGTTCCTTGCACAGGCGGCACAGCAACTTGGCATAGGTGCTCTTGATAATCCGCAGGTTGATGCAATTACACAGAAACTTGGTGCAAATGTTGATGGAAGTTATAAGGGGGAAAGACAGTGATCTCAAGATTGACAAAAACTGAAGAAAAAAAAGTGTTAACAAAAGTTTACAAGAAAATACCAAGAACTATTGACATAAAAAAAGTGATAGAACTATATGAGTTTATTAATAATTCTGGTCTTAAAGTACGCCCCAAAAGGTTCCTTGATTTCTGGAATAGAAAGACTGATGATGAAGAATATGCAATAATAGTTAACACAATTCTGTCAAGTTTAGTTGACATAATAAATGAAAACGCTAATATAAAAATTGAGTTGAGCCGGGAGCTGACACCAATAGTGGTGAAATCAGGTAAGTTATTTAAACAAATAGAGGGAGAGAGTAATGAGTGATGAAAACAAGACAATGAGCACAGAAGAGTACATTAAGAAGCAGATGGAAAAGGAAGCAATTGCGGAAAAAAGAAAAGCAAATGTTGACGCATTCCTTAACGATCCCGATCCTACAAGAAAACAGATGAAAGAAAAAGTATACAACGAAAGTATCAAAGCAAGGCTTTCTGAGAATCCGACTATAGCGGACAATATGACCATGCTCTCAGAAATATACTTGAGTGAACTTAAAATTGAACAGCTGAAAATTCAGCATCAGGAAGAACTCGCAAAACACAAACAGCCCGTTGCAACCTCTATCGGAACAGAAACACCTCCGCCTGCACCAGTATCTCAAGACAGAACTGGCGAGTTATTCAAAGATGGTAAGCTGGATGAAAGCAAAGTGCCAAAAACAGTGATAGCTTTGGCAAAGGAAGTATTCGGAGATCAACTTTAACGGAGAAAACAAATGACAGCATCTACCAAAGTAAATGTTCTTACTTCAGATACTTTCGACGCAAATGTGCGAAATAAACTGAACGAAGAACCATTTCTTATTTACAAAGGACAGCTTGACAGCATTACTGCCGGTGCTCATGTGGAACATACATTTATGATTCCTGCCGGCTATGCAGTTAAAAAGGTTGTAAGTAAGAACACAACAGCTACCGGAAATTCTTCTGACAAAATAGGCGTTGGAACGACTACTGGTACGGGTGTTGATATTGTTGCAGCTGTAATTTCAGCAAACACAATAACAGACCATACCGTTGCTATTCCTGCCACCTATGCGACAGACAGGCTTGGCTACATCCACACAATGACAAACACAAACTATGATATTTGTGCGGATTACACTATTACTCTCCAGAGAGTATTTTACCCATTCGTATAACGGGGGAAGAAAATGACAGCATCTACAAAAGTGAGCAGGACGACATCCGACACATTTGATGCGAATATCAGGGATCTTATGAATAATGAGACTTTTATAATTTATAAAGGCCACCTTGATAATTCAGGACTTGCTCAGGTTGAAGATTATTTTATGATTCCTGCCGGATATGCTCTTGATTCAGTTACCGTTCTCAACAACAGCGGAGCTACAATCACCACAGTTGACAAGATCGGTGTTGGATATACGCAAACAACAGGAGTCGAAGGCGTTGCAGCGGCTGTGGCAAATGAGGACATTATGACTGATTATGCTATCGCTGCTCCACTTACATTCGCAACAGACAGGCTGTGTTACATACACACTCTGGACGGAGATAGTATTACTTACGATATTATCTGTGATTACACGGTTGTATTACAGAAAGTTTTTTATGATTATGTATAAGGGAGAATAACACATGGCTACAGTAATCAGAGATGCCAATTCCGCAGTAGGAACCTCTTATCAGGGTTCAGCCCTCGGACAGCTTGGCTACAATTTAAAGAACATCAAGGACGCTGGACTGCTCCAGAACTTGATTATTGACTACATGAACCTTCAGGACAGGAACCGCTCAACTTTTGCAAAAATGATGCTCACAATGAGCGGCAAGTCAAGAGGTATTGACGGTGCAAGAGCTTTCTGGGTTGCTGGTGACGAAAATGCAAGCACAACTACGGTTGCGGTAGCTTTCAACACAGCTACATCAAGTCATTGCAAACTTGGACTTCAGAACCTTCAGGCAGGAAACAGGGTTTTCCTTGTTTTCACAACCGGTTCAACAGTATACCATCAGGTAGAGATCAAACTTGAAGGTGCTTGGACATCAGCCGGCTATCCGTTCAGCGTTATCTCATATTGGGAATCTTCATCTGGCACAAGTGCAACAGTTCCCACGACTGCTGATGTAACAATTCTTACCAACACACAGCCTCTTGATGGAAAATCTCCGGCTCCGACAACCAGACTTCCGAAAGTAATCGGAAACTACTTTGAAAGAGTAAGAGAGTCAGCTGTTATCGGTACACACACCAATGCAGACAACACCATAATCGGTGACAGAAGCCTTGGCTACCAGATGAAACTCAAATACTACGAGCTCCTTGAGAGAATCAACTATGCTCTGTATTTCAAGAAAGATCCGATAGACCCTGCTGTTTCAGCTACAAACACAGGTGAGTTCGGCGGACTTCAGCACTTCTTCAAGCCCTATGATAATACCGCAAGTGTCAATGACATCACCGGCGTTGCAACAGGAATGAAGGGTGTAAATACGGTTCTTACGGGGTCAACAATAACAAGAGCACAGCTCGAAGATGCACTTATTCCTTATATGAACTACGGTTCAGACAAATGGATGTTTGCTAATCCGAGAATGATAACAAGCATATGGAGAACACTGTTCGGTAGCGATGCCGCTATGAACTACAGCATGTTCAAACTTGCAAAAAGCGACAAGATATGGGAAGGTATTCCTGTTGACCTTGCTACTGGAACTCTCTGGCTTATGCCCGACAGCTCGCTTACAGGACGCAGGCTCTATGTTGAAGACAACATTCAGGATGATTCCTATGTTTCTTTCAACACAAACTGGGGTGTCATTGTTGATATGGAACAGACCGAACTTCTTTACAGCAATGTACCGGAAGACGGTGGAATCCAGTCACTTGCACTCAGGGATGTACTGCTTGAAGGCGCATCATCGAACAAACAGCAGGAGTGGAACGCTCAGCTTTCTCTTAAAGTTAAGAGACCCGAAAGCGGCGGGTTCCTTGCTCTCAGAGGTTCATAGTCGATTGTTTAATGGGAGGGGTTTCGGCCCCTTCTTTTTTTCTTGGAGTGCCGGATGAAAAAATACATCACATATCAGGATTTCTATGAAAGAATGGCGTTCGAGCTTAAAGATAAGTTTGAGGCTTCTGATGCAGGGGAAAACGATAAGAGCAAACTTCTCCCGTTCGTGGAAGGTATGTGGGTAACATCGGAAAGTATTAACGAACTCTTAATGGACAGCAAGGACAAAAGGAAAAGAGTGTTTGAGTATGTATTTGACTCAGATACCAAAATACTTGAAATTCCTTCTAATATAGGGTTCCTGTTTGCAATAAGACCTTCGGGCACAGACACTTGGATTAATATTTCCGATTCATCCAATCTCAATGCAACATATGTAATGATAGCTGAAGACACCATAAAGAATATGAATGATACAGGCTGGGTTAAAGGCGACATCATAGAAATGAACGCAGTTGTATTTCCTGACGAAATAACCACTGCCGATGATCCTGTAGTTTTTCCTGTTGAACATCAGCAACTTCTCAGAATGCAGGTCCTCATAAAGATGTTCGGCAGAGCTGAGAAGGAGGTCCCCACATCACTATTACAGATATACTCTCAGTGCTATCAGCGTTGGATGGCAAATTCATCTAAAGTGATGGCAAAGAAAATGTGGCCACAGAAAGGATTTGGATTAGGGAGATAATATATGCCTCCTAAGAGTCAAGATTCCACCATACTCAATGCTATAAGACTGGCAAAAACTCAGCCTGTAACATTTGGAAGAGGACTTATCAGAACTGATGATAATTCTGTACTCGGATATGTTTCCGATCTCAACAACATGGAAGTTGATAGAAACGGCAATGTCCGCAGAAGAAAAGGCACAGTTGCCATGAATTCTGGTAAGTTAAATGATAAATGGTATTTTCTTGAAAGCTATCAGATAGCTGGCGTACCTATACTATTCGGCCTGTCATATAAAAGAGAATTATGGGCGTGGATTGATACATGGCCCGAAGTTGACATTAAAGTATGCGATAAGAATACATATGGAAGGTTCCCTCACTACTCGGCTAACTCAACCGATCCTGTCTTTAATACATGGGTTAGCTTCTCTCGTGGAAGTTCATTCCATGTGTTGAAGACGGATAGACACATTACCATTGTCAATAATCTCAATGATGCTATAAGGATATACTCCAAAGGTTGTTTTGCACTTGCGGCATACAAAGAAGATGTTACTCAGGTATTTGCCAAAGAAGATATTGAAGCCGTAAGAGATAATGAAGAGCTTGAGCTTGCAATGTATCTGAGTATAAAGGATGTAACTAATAAAATAATTGAGCCTGCAATAACAATAAAAACTGATGATACTGGTCCATTAATAGAAGGAACAGTTCAGTTTGCAAGTATCAATGAAGAAGGAACAGCCGGGAGATTTACAGACCTCCAGAAGATAGATACCGCTTCTCCTGTGTTTTCAATATTTGACGGATTGTACAGCAGAAGCGACATATTCAGTTTTAATAATAAAAAAATACTGAAAGCCTCCGATGGTGTCCAGTCTACTCAAGTTGCAGTAACAAGACCAGATTTTGATGGAACATATACTGCGTTTAAATCACAATGGACTCCCGAATATCCCACAACGGGTTACAACATATCAAAAACAATATGCTGTCTTATTGTAAAAGAAGATAATGTTGGCGACAGAAGAGTGTTTCTGATACTTCCGGAAAACAAAGAAATAGAAGACAACCCATTTTCTTTTATTGAGCTTTCTAATTTATGGATAGTTATGGCTGAAGATAAAAGCACATCTAAGCCTGTCGGAAAACACTTAGGCAAAAAAGTAATAACTATAAAAGAATCCAATATGTTTACCAATGGAAGCTCCAACTTCAATGTTGATATGACAAAGATAGATAGCATATCGTATGATTTAGAAGATGAAGATTACAACTGGATTTTCAACCAGAATATGAGTTCGTCCAAATGGTATGAAATTGACATAAACAGCAACGACATTTTTAAAAACATAAGAACTGGATATGGCAAAATAACTTTTAATAATGGTAATATAAATCAATGGGATAAGACATCGGCTCAGGATAAAAAGTTTACACTAATGGCGGCTTTTATAGAGTTTTATTATACAACATCTGAACCAGATAAATATAGAATAGACGAAGTGGCTTTAGAGTATGATCTTGGCGTTTTAAATGATGAATTTGCTGTTTTTAAACACGAATCTTTCAACACTTGGTCTGTGTCTGGAACATCTAATGGAATACTGTCAACAGATATACAAAACATAAACAGTAAGCTGGATATGGAACTTAGCATATATGGAGATTCTGAAAAAGTAATAACCAGCAACATAGACAACAAAGCAATTGATTTTCTTAAAAATGGATATTCGTGGTGTGTTAAAAACAAAGACTCCGTAATATCAAAAAATCAAGTTGGCATATTAAATAAAAATGAAGACGATGTTTTATACAGTATGCCTTATTCTCAGTTACCGGAAAACATTAATAGTATTGCTTACGAATTAAAACCATGTTATCTGCCTATAATATCACTTCACGGCTCTACGCTCGTTTCATATATCGACCAAGACAAAAATAGAGAAGTGTTTTATGATGTGCAGTATGCCTTTAATGTTGACGACAAACTTCTTGTAATCCAAGATGGTGCAATATGGGTAGGCGACACAAACACTTTGAAGCTGACATATGACAAAGCTATACAGGGTGCTGTATTATGTGCCGATAAATTTTATGGCGGATTACTTATAGGAACCACAGACGGTCTTTATTTCTACAATCAGGGGCAACTTACCAATGTCATAGACGGTCAGGCCATTATTGCAAAAGGAATAAGAAGCGGAGTCAACGGAGCTTTGGTTATTGATGAATATGGCCGTCCACAATACATCACGGTTCAAATTAATGAAGGTGGCATATATGGAAGGCTTCTTGATATTTCTCAGCCTGTAAGCGACATAGTGTTTGACGGCATTAACATGATCTTTGTTGATGGTGTTTTTTATGTTGCTCAGGATGATAAAGTTTTCGGGCTGACAGTTTATAGAGAAGAAGGCGGATTACTTGCTGTGTGGGGAAGAGTGTATGTATGGGAAGGTCAGAAAATAAGCCTTATAGCAAACCACAACAACAGGCTTATAGTTGCTTTTGAAACAGGTGCTGTTAAATCAGAAGTGTTTGAACAACCTTGGGATTCAGGTATAAGTTAATGGCAAATTTAACATTTTCACCATCAGCTTTGACTCCAAAAAATAATGTTGGCGATGTTTATGTGTTTACAGCTACAGCTACAGTAGAAAAAACATACGCTGTTTATGTTCCTACTTTTGCAGAAATAAAATTGACCGCAGACTCGTTGTATTCTTCATCTGTTTTGACATCAATAAACAGCACTCCGGTGTCATTCAGTATTAGAATAATATCAAATAATATAGTTGATGGAGTTGTTCAGTTTATGAACATGACTGATACTCCACACACAAGCGAATTTTTACCAATTTTATTTGATATTAAAAATCTTCTGATTGTAAGACTTGGCGAAGGATATGGAGATTATTATAGAAAAGGCATAAATATAGCGTTTAATTCTTATGCTCAGGATGATACTGTCTCTGTTCCAAACGCTTATGTCTATAATGAGCCTACAGCAACTTTCAGGTCTTGGAATGGAACAGATGTTGTCCCAAAATATAAACTCACCGCAAGAAACACAAAAATACAGGTTTATTCAAAATTGTTTGATGCAGATATGACAACTCCTGACATACAGTTTGACAACGCCGCCATAAAAGGTTCAGCAATAGAGTTCTTCATAAAATCTAATGTATCTCTGGCAAGTCTTAAAACTTCTTGGGTGGTAGACAGCAAAACAATATTTACCGATGGTCCTGTAAATAAGATGGGCGATGTGGCAAGAACAGGATCATTTTTAAACTCTGAAGTAAGATTTGACGGATCTCAGGCTACGGTGGAAACAAAAATACATCCTGATGTAAGACCTTCCACAGCTTTAAAAATAAAGATACAGGCTATATTACAGGGTTCAGGACTGGACGATGTTGTCATTAACAGCATAAGAATACTTCCTTCAAACATAATCAGCGTGGGTGGAATAGATGGCTAAATTAAGTATGCCGATAAATACTCAGAACGATCCAGAAGTAGATGTAATTGCCGAGGATATAGCTTCTGCGCTTGCACAGCTTTCGTGGTTGCTTGAGGGCAGGATAGATTATGACAATATTGCAAAAATAATTGACGGTTCGGAAGAAAGACCCTTGCAGATACCGGCATCAAAAGTTCAAGACATCCCGCTTATTTCAAATGAGATAAACTGCAATAAGTTTTTTAATGATGATAGCGATGGAAACTCTTTTCAAGATATGGTGTGGACTCCTCTTAAAGAAAAAATAATGAACAATCCTGTTTTAACATCAATTCAAGGAACCGAGTCAATAGTTATAACACAAGACAGTTTAATTTTCCAAGATAGAGGTCAGGGGAATTTTCCTTATGGGATTGGTAGCACAAAAAAGAAAGATTTTGAAATAGAAATAGAAATACCCAAAAATTATGTTCCGATAACATACAGAAGACTGTTTGAAATATTTGAAATAACCCAAACATTTTTTGATGATATTTATGATCTTGAATACGGCATAGATGATTATGTTGTTGAGTATGAATGGTTTGTTGATGCTGATACAGCTAAATCTTCTTTACAAAGCGCAAGAATAAACACCCCGTCATATTCACCTACATCTAATAGAATGAAGCTGGATATAACCATAAACATAGGTGTCGGAGATAATATGAAAATGGAAGAAGGCGAGTATGTTAATGCGAATTTAACAATGTCGGTTCTTTGCGAGGAAAGAATATGATAAATGTTGACTCTCACAGCTTTAACAACAATGTTTTAGAACAGATAAATAAAATAAAAACAGCGTTGTCCAGAATAACCCCCGACAATGTTAAGTATTTTGACGACTCTCTTTTGAGAAAAGCACGAGGCGTTGTAAATCAGCCTGACGAATATAAGTGGAACATCAATAGCAACATAAACAGCATAAATGTTGGAACAATAAAAGGAATCATAAATAAGCTGAAGGTAAGTTCTTGCGAGTATGTTGTTATGGAAGAGTGTAAGTTAAAACTGATTAACAATTTTGGAGAAGACGACTCGCAGAAAAAACTAGTTTTTTCGTACAAGTACAATGTTCCTGATAAATTTGATGGAAGAAATTCATTTGTAAAACATGTACTTGTGGAAAATGTTTCCACATCAAGCACGGCATATCCACAATATGTTAATGAATTAGAATATTTGACAAATGTAACAAACTCCTCTTTTTCTATAAACAGAAACGCATCTTACATTTCAATCGAAGGTTCTATACCAAGAAAATACAAATACAATACTGGAGAGTTAAGAGAGATTAACTTTGGAGTATATTTGACAGTATTGTTTTGGAGGAAAAAATGAAGCGTGGCGATCTTGTTACCAAAGAATGGCTTACCGCACAGTTCATGTCGATGTTCAAAAGTGCCAACGCTGTAGATGAATCACAGATTAAACAGCTTACATCCTTGCAGGTTTTTGTCACAGATGAAGACGGTGGAACAACCTATGTGTCTGAAAAACTAAGTACCCTCAACAATCAATATTTTGCAGGAATATACGAATTAGGGACTGATAACTTGCTTTTTCAGTCATTATACGATGAAATACAGAAGGTTTTATAGGAGGATGTGATGGCCAATAACGCTCAAACAGGATTGAATGTAGCCGGTGGCATTATGCCAATGATTGGCGGAGGCGTTGGTGCGGCATTTGGACCCGCTGGTTCTGCCATAGGAAGTATGGCAGGTGGAGCACTTGGCGGCATACTTTCAATGATTGGCAATCTTACCGCACAGACACCCAAAGCTGTAGGTCCTACAGGAGCACAGAAAAGCATACTGTCCTCTTCCCTTTACAATATCAATAAATTACAGTCACAGCAGGGAATGACTTCCGCTCAGGTCAACAGAATGTACGAACTGTCAGGTCAGCAGGACTTGGCACAGCTCCAGCTTATCAATGCACTCGACAAGACCGAGAATATGTCACCCCTTGCAAGAGAAGCAATAGCAGAAGGTATCATAAAGGAAACATCGCAGAGACAGCTTGATATGAGCAAACAGCTTGCAAATATAGACATAGAAGCGGAAAGCAGAAGAGAGCATACACTTATCGGTGCAACTGAAGCCGCAAGCGGTATTGCAACCAATGTTCAACTTGCTATGGAAAAGAAACAGGCAATGGACGACCTGTGGGAACAGACCAAATGGACAAACATTGGAAAGAACCTTGAAGGTATAGCGGGCATAATGGATGCAGGTGCAGAGTATTTAGGTAAAGGCGATCTTAAATGGGCTTGGGGTGGCACACAGAAGACCAAAGCACAGACACTTAATCAGAAGGTTGCTCAGGGTTCTGGCATAGCTGGTACTCCAGAAATGGGATTGATTGGTAAAAGCACAGGCATAACTACAGATATGAATATCGCAAAAGCCAGAGTGGCAGAGATAGCAAATTCTGGCGGAACTACCATAGGAATGCCCACAACTCCGACAACAAGAAGCGGCTCAAATGGTTCTGAAGCGTTAGGAATAGGGACTCTGAATACTAGGAAAGTTCCCGTGTATCAGTCTGTTTATGATTATTTTGCCGAAGTGGAGCGTGAATTTGGAACTGGCGGAACAATAAAGTAGGGGAAATATAATGGAAGTACCGAATATCAATACCATAGATCCTTTAAAGAGTCCGACTTATCCGGTTAATAGTAAGCTGAAGGAAAGCGAGAAGTTTGTTGCTGAAAAAGAGAAAGAACGGAAAGAAAAGATTGCAACAACAAAAAGCAGAACAACTGGGATGACACCATCCGAATATCAAGAGTGGCTTAAAACTAGCAAACTCCCTAATTATAAACCGCAAACTATTAGAAAAACAATAGGAACACTCTGGAAAGAAGATGTTCCTATTGAAGTAGATGAAAACGGGAGGGACATTGTTCAGCCAACAGCCGCAGATAAAGCAAGAGAGCTTGTGCAGGAAGCTGAAGGACCAACAGAAGAAAAGCTGAATGAACTTCACAATTCACTTTATGATATTTTTTCCAATGCTGATAAGTTGGCTGAAAGGTTGCCAGAAGGCGACTTGAAAATGTGGTTGAAGTCAAGTGGGCTTGGCGGATACCAAAGAGCCAACCTTTTAACTGAAGAATTTATAAAACAAGAAGAAAACAAAAGAAGAGCAAGAGAGGCTTTACAAAATAACACTCTCTCCGCCTATATGACATCTACGGGTCAGTTTACACCACAAGGCATTGACCTTATGAGAAAGGAATCGGAAAGCGTAGCAAGGAAAGTTCCCGTGTCCACAGGCAGACTTGACTCATTGAAGGAACAGGGACCCACACAACAGGCACTTCCACAAATTCCTGATGAAGATGCCAAGATACTTGCCAAAATGATTTCTGGCGGCATGGCTACTCTTATGCAGGGCATTGCCATTGCAAAGGCTCCTACGGACAGGTCGGCAATGATCGGTGCTCTTATGGAGAATCCCGGCATACGCATAATGTCAGGTGTCGCCCCTATGCTTGCTTCAGATATAGCCGCATATCAGGAAAGAAAAAGACAGGTAGAAGATAAGAACATAGAGTTGTATGAGAAGTACAACCAGCGTGTAGATGAAGCAATGGCACAGTTTGATGCAGAAGCCAATGCTTCTGAGCGTGAATATAACCAGATGGTTGTAAATGGCATCTACAATAATATGACAAGAATTGATAAGTTGTATGGAATGAGTCTTGATTGGAGAGATAAAGAGGCTGCTCTTCTTATAGGTGCTCAAGAAGTAAAGAATCAGGAAGAGATTTTCAATAGAGGTGCGGCAAACGATTACGGAAGAGAAAAACTTAGAATGGCACACGAACTTCATATTGAATCGTTAAGAGCTGGCAGGGCAAGGCAGAACGCTGGATTGTTTGACAACTCACAGTTCATACAGCAGATGCTTCCTGAATCAGCAATATATTCAGCTCCAGTTCAGGTATCGCTTAAATCTTTAAACGCAGGAACAGCCATACTTGAGCAGTTCCCCGATATAGCAAATCCTATGACACCTGCCGGAAGTATAAACAAACTTGCCATAATGAACGCAAATCAGGTGGCTGACACAATAGATGATATGAGCTCAAAGGGTGAAATAACACCAAAACAGGC
>Ga0209099_1002258_pt1 | contig 17348 bp, 12 predicted proteins | sample AD_JPNHW2_MetaG_FD_184430 | JGI IMG/M metagenome (GOLD analysis project Ga0209099, IMG submission 184430) | Active sludge microbial communities of municipal wastewater-treating anaerobic digesters from Japan - AD_JPNHW2_MetaG (SPAdes) (version 2) | ecosystem: Engineered > Bioreactor > Anaerobic... | reverse complement strand
CAGGTACTTTGTTCTTAAAGATATTTAAAACATTCGGCGTCAGGCTGTCTTCAGCCATCATCAGTTTGCTGATCGCTGTGGTTATTTCGCAGTATCTTGGCGCCGAAGGCAAAGGGGAACAAGGGATCATAATCACCACCATCGCTTTAATACTCATTTTTGCCAACATCATCGGTGGCGCTTCTCTGGTGTACCTTACGCCAAAATTACCGCTTGGAAAACTGCTGATCCCTTCTTATGTCTGGAGTTTCATCGTTTGCGGCCTTTTTACCCTTATACTTTTTTTATTCCCGCTGATCGAACAAAAGTATATCTTTCATGTGGCTTTACTTACCGTTATCAACTCCCTTGCCTCGGTTAACAGTTCTGTATTGCTTGGCAAAGAAAATATTAAAGCGGTCAATATCCTAAATTTCACGCAGGTCGCCCTGACCATACTTGCGCTGATCGTGTTCTTTGTCTCGGGAATTTCTGTTGATATATACGGCTATATCTATTCACTGTACATCGCTTATGGGCTCACATTTGTTTTCAGCCTTATTTTTCTGTTGCCCTATATTGAAAACCAAAAGTCGGACAAATCAATAACCTACCGTGAGGCCATCGGTATGTTGTTCCGCTATGGTTTTATGAACCAGCTGGCGCACATCACGCAGTTGCTGAGTTTCAGGGTGAGTTATTATTTTCTGGAATCATACCAGGGCTACGATTCTGTGGGTATTTATTCGAACGGGGTTTCCATCACCGAATCGGTGTGGATGATCAGCAGCAGCGTGGCTCTGGTTCAGTATTCAAAGATTTCGAACACCTCCGATAAAAAGTTCAATCAGGACCTTAGCGCGGAGTTGCTACGGATAAGCCTGTTGGTGTCGTTTTTTGTGTTGATTCCACTGGTCCTGTTGCCCGGGTCGGTATATTCGTTTATTTTCGGAAAAGACTTTGGCGATATCAACCGTATCATGTGGTTGCTGGCGCCCGGGGTGCTTGTTTTTGTAAACGCACTGATCCTTGGGCATTATTTTTCCGGAACAGGTAAATATTACGTCAACAGCATTGGTTCGGCTATCGGGTTACTAATCACTATCATCATGTCGGTGATCCTTATTCCGGCATACGGCTATCTGGGCGCTGCATTCACGGCCACTATTTCATACCTGGCCACTACAGTTTTTGTAACCTGGTTTTTCTGCCGGGAATCCAAAATTAAATTTGTGGAGCTTCTGCCGTTGCCCCGGTATTTTTCGGGATATTATTTATCGTTAAAACAATATCTTTGCAAAAATAAAGCGCCACGGAATGAATAAAATTTCAAAAGCTTTACGGGCTCTGGGCTTGATCATACGGAAGCCATACCTGCTCAATCTTATCAATGATGATGAGGAGGTGAAACAACGTTATGTGGCCCGGAAATATAAGCTGCCTCAAGGTTTGCCCACGGTTGATATTACTGATTTTATTTCCGGGGAAGAAGAAATTGCCCCGTACAGCTTTCTGGAAGGCTCTTCGCTGCCTACCGATTTTGCTTTGCTGCGCAGCATTTGCCGGAACAACAAGGTGGAAGATTATCTTGAAATCGGTACCTGGCGCGGCGAAAGCGTGGCCAATGTGGCTCCGCTGGCAAAAAACTGTGTGACAGTCAATTATCCGGATGATCAAATGCGTGAAATGGGGCTGGACGAAGCCTATATCGGGATGCACCGTTTTTTTTCAAAGGGCCTGGCCAACGTTGAGCATATACAAGCCGATTCCCGGACTTTTGACTTCAATTCTTTGCATAAAAAATTCGACCTGATCTTTCTGGATGGGGACCATCATACGGAAACCGTTATCAATGATACAAAGAATGCTTTTAAACTGCTGAAAGATGATAATTCCATTATTGTCTGGCACGATTACGGCCTGAGTACAGAAACTCCGCGGTTCAACGTGCTTTCAGGTATGTTGGATGGTTGTCCCGAAGATTGCATAAAGAACCTGTATCATGTGTCAAACACGCTGTGTGCAGTATACACCCGGAAGGAACTGAAATCTGCATTTGTTCAGCCCAATGCGGAACCCAACAAACATTTTTTATTAAAAATCAAGGTCAAACCTTTTTGATTTAAAATAAAAAATTAGCTACTTTTACATACCTCAAATCTGTATTTGCTGATGATGGTATTGAATGATAAAAATTCCAGGCGGCTTTCCATTTTCTATAAATCGCTTTTTATCGCAGGTACCATATTGCTCATTTTGGCTTTATTCCCCAAAGAATATAAGTTCAAATATCATTTTGCCGAGAACAAGCCCTGGATGTACGAAGACCTGATCGCTCCCTTTGATTTTGCCATCAATAAAACGGAAGATGAAGTTAACAGCGAAAAAGAGAAGATCCTCAAAGAAAGCATCCCGTATTTTATTTCGGATAAAAATATGGTCCTGGCCAAACGAAACATGCTGATAAGCAGGTTTAACGAGGAATTCAAAACGGCCAACGCCGAGACAAAGAAATACCAGATGGACATTTGCCTGGCGATTTTTGATACAATTTATAAAAAAGGTATTTTGAGGTACGATGAAGTGATTGATAATAAAGACGACAACTACAATATTTATGTGGTTAACGGCAATGTGGCAGAAAAAAAGCCTCTTTATGATCTTTTCACCCTGCAAGGCGCCCATGATTACATTATAACCCGGTTAAACAGCAGGAATAATATTGACAGGGATTTTCTGCTTCGCCTGTTTGAAAATGTGTTGATACAGAATGTGGTCTTTAGCCCTGAATATACGAACCAGGAGAAGTATGCAGCCCTGGCAAACATCTCCACCACAAAAGGTTATATACAAAAAAATGAGCGTATCATTTCCAAGGGTGAATTGATCACGGACAAGCATTTTCAGATTTTGCAATCCCTGAAACAACAATATGAAGGAAAATCAGGGAGCATACATAATCATTATTTTCTTATGCTGGGCCAGGCGATCCTGATCATCATCGCCTTTGTAATGCTGGTGTTGTTTCTGGTGAAGTTTCGCGCTGATATCATTGCCGACAATAAAAAGATGCTGCTGATCCTTTCGGTGTTGTTACTCGTGATTTTGTCCGCCAGTATTCTGATCCGGCGTTATGGTTATGAATATATTTATGTGCTTCCGCTATGCATCGTGCCGCTGATGATACGCACATTTTTCGATACACGGCTTGCGTTGTTTGTTCATTTGATCAGCATTATACTCATTGGTTTTCTTGTTCCCGACGGCTTTGAATTTATCTTTTTACAGCTGATCGCCGGTGTGGTAACCATTATCAGCACGGTCAGGCTTGAAAAGCGTTCGCAGTTTTTCATAACTTCCTTTTATATTTTCATTACCTATTCTCTGATTTATGTGGGTATGACTATGATGCAGTCAGGCAGTTATCTGGACATCAGCCTGAATAATTTCATGTATTTTGCCTTCAATTCTTTACTCACGCTGATTTCTTATCCGTTAATATTGATTTATGAAAAGCTTTTTGGTTATGTGACGAATGTTTCGCTGCTCGAGTATTCAAATACCAATAATAAATTACTGCGGGAATTATCGCAAAAGGCTCCCGGCACTTTTCAGCATTCGCTTCAGGTTGCCAATCTGGCCGAGGAAGCTGCCCGCCGTATCGATGCCAATGCTATGCTCGTCAGGGCAGGAGCCATGTTTCATGACGTTGGAAAAATTGACAACCCGGGCTATTTTATCGAAAATCAGTTAAATGAAAATAACCCGCATGAAAAACTCAGTTATGAACAAAGTGCGAAAATAATAACCGGACACGTTGAAAAAGGCATTATCGTAGCCCGGAAATACGGCATACCTGAACAGATCATCGATTTCATACGTACGCATCATGGCACCAAGAAGACGGAATACTTTTACCGCTTATATAAAAAGCAGGGAAACGGTGACATCAATGAAAATGTTTTTAGTTATCCGGGGCCCTTGCCGTTTTCAAAAGAAACCGCTTTGATGATGATGGCCGACTCCGTGGAAGCTGCAGCGAGAAGCCTGAAAAAACCTGATAAAAAATCCATTGATGATCTGGTCGATATGATTATTGATGGTCTGGTTGAATGCAAGCAGTTGAAAAATGCCAACATCACCATGAAAGATATTACCCGCGTAAAATCTGTGCTTAAAAACAGGCTTATCAGCATGCATCATGTCAGGATTGAATACCCGGCAATGTGAGGCTAAAAATGAAAAATTGGTTGATAAAAATTCCAAAAAACAATATACAAATTACAAACAATACTAAAGTACCAAATGGTCAATTTTCAAAACAGCCGTTTTGAATTTTAATCCGCCGCGGCGGACAAACAATTCCCCAAACAAACAATGACCAAATTCGCCACAGGCGGACAAAAAGTTTCCAAAATACAAGCTCCAAAATTCAAACAATATCAAAATATCAAAAGACCAAATACTCAAACAGCGGTTTTGAAATTAAAAAATTGGAATTTTAAATTTATTTGAAATTTGATGCTTGTAATTTGATGTTTTATTACATCAGTTGCGGATTGTGATTTGTTTGTTCCAAATAGGCAGTCTATTAAGTTCTTTCCTTTGAATTTTGATATTGTGAATTGCGATTTGTTTGTTATTTGGAGTTTGAAATTTGGTATTTGTATTTTCACAATACCTTCTGTGCTATATCCTTAATGTATTCTCCGCTGTCGGGCCCACAGTTAAAAAGTAAATCTATTATACTCAGGTTGCTTATAAAACCATGTTTTTCATCGAAAACCTGCGTGTATGAAGGGAAATCAATTTCAGAATTAATTTTAGGGCTGATTTTCATGCGCAGGTCGCCCGTTTCATATGATTTAATAAAGGAATCAGAATAGGCAATTTTTTTATTGAGCTTGATAAGTTTGAGGCATTCAATAATGATGTCGTTGTTAAATTCCATCAGCCATTTATAATTACCGGAAAAGAATTTTTCAAAATTATCGCGGTAATATAAAAAATAAGCTGATTTGTTGTAAGCCGCTGTTATTGCCCGCCAATGCATTTTGTACCAGGGCATCGAATAATCGATCTTAACTTCTTTAATTGGTAACTGCTGCCTGCGGCAATGATCAAGCGGAATGCTGAGGCTGAGCTTCCCGTTTGCAGAATAGATGCAGCAACGGTTACGGAAAGTTTGTTTGATGAAATTTTCACATGCTTCAATGATCAACTCATCCGTTTTTGACGCATAGATAAAAAACTCAACAGGGGGCAGGTATGCAGTAGAAAAGATCACAAAAAATATTTCCGGCAAATTTCTGAAAAATATTGATAAACATGCAATTTTAGATTAAAAAGTCACGTTTTCCGTTTGTCATTTATTAATCCCTGTCTATGCCTGAATAAAACTTTTTTATATGAAGTAACATTTACACGAACCCCTAAAAAACCTGTGTATGAAAAAACTGATCACCTTTGTCTTTTCGCTGGTTTTGAGTTCCTGTATTTTTGCCGGCGAAACCGCTTCGTACACCTTATTCGAAGCCGTTCAGAATAAACTGGTCAAAGTAGTGTTTAAAGGCCGGGGAGTAACACCCGAAAATTCGAATTCACATTACGGCCGGTGTATTTCGCTGAGTATAAAAAATATTACTTCACAACGCCTGGAGCTAAAACTTGAAGCAGGCCGTAAACTAAGATGTTACAAGGATTCGGTGCAAAGTATGATGGTGTCGAAGACAGAGATGTTTGCTCTTGGGCCGGGCAACACCAGCGATTTTACGATCAACGCATTTTGTACCAAGAAGAACAGCGGCTCGCCGCGTCCTGAAAATGTGTACACCATGCAAGGTATGGCTGAAGGTTATCTGTACGAGCTGGTTCAGCTGATCGAAAACCTGGATTGCCAGAATAATCTCGGGCAGCAGGCGGTCTGGGCGCTAACAGACAGCATTTCCCCAAGCAATATAAGCGGAGATGATGCCGCAAAAGCAAAAAAATTACGGGATTTTGTTGAATTTGCCATAAAGCATAGTAAATCTGAAAAAGCCAACGGCTTCAATTATGATTATTCCTATCCGGATAAAATTTATAACGGTTACAAAATTAAGGGAGAGATCAACTGGGACATGCCCAACAGCGGGACAGTTACCTTATCGGTTTATGACAGCAAAGGGAAAAAAGTGGCCGATATTTTTACTGGAGTGCCGTTCAATACCGGATTCCAGGCTTATGATTACGAGATTGCCAACAACGTGTTCACCGAAGGCAATACCTACTGGCTTAGAGTAATATCGGGAGGCAGGCAGCTCAAAGAAGTGGCCGTCACCATGAAGTGACCAATAATCGGTATGGAACAGCCTTTATTTCATTTTTATTCATAAGTTTGCAATAAAATTGTCCTTGTGGAAAAAGATGTAATCATTTATGGCTTGCGCCCGGTTATCGAAGCGATCAATGCCGGAAAAGAAGTGGATAAGATTTTAATTCAGAAAGGCCTGCGTTCGGAGGTTTTCAGTGAGTTACGTGCGCAACTGGCCGAGCACAGCATTCCGTATCAATTTGTCCCGATTGAAAAGCTGAACCGTATTACCACAAAAAACCACCAGGGTATCATTGCCTATATTTCCAATGTTTCTTATTCTGAAATTGAAAATATTATCCCTTACGTTTTTGAAAAGGGGAAGTCGCCATTTATATTAGTACTTGACCGTATAACGGATGTGCGGAATTTTGGCGCCATTGCCCGTACTGCGGTGTGTGCAGGATGTGATGCTATTGTAATTCCTTATTATAACAGTGTCCGCATCAGCGCCGATGCTATAAAAAGCTCTGCTGGCGCTTTGCACAAAATACCCGTATGCCGCAGTAAAAGCCTGATCAAGACGGTTGAATTCCTTAAATCATCCGGGCTTCAGATAATTGCCTGTACCGAAAAAGCGGAAAATCTTTATCATGAGCCGGACATGACTGTTCCGACCGCCGTGATCATGGGTTCTGAAGAAGATGGAATTACGGAGATACTTATAAAAGCTGCTGATGAAAAAGTCAAAATACCTATGACAGCAGAGATTGCTTCGTTAAATGTTTCGGTGGCATGCGGCATCATCTTGTTTGAAGCCGTGAAGCAGAGGAGTAAATAAAAAAATTATCAGGGACCAAAAATCAAATTGTTTTTATCAGGATCATGCTATGTCAGATAAAACCACACTGAAAGCGAAAATCATTGAAAGCTGCAAACAGCATCATCTGGAGACCATAAAGAATTTAACCCGGGAAATGGACGAACATCAGCAGATGGCCAATGATTATGGCGCTCCCAAAGACCGGTACGATGCGTTCCGTTCGCAGATGTTGCGGCGGCGCGATATTTTTGCAGAGCAGTTGCAAAAGGCAAATCAGGAGATCACGGCGCTGGAAATGATCAAACCTGAAGAAATAAAAAAGGTGGTTGAGTTTGGCGCTGTGGTGATAACCAATCAACAAAAACTCTTTGTTTCCATTAGCCTTGGGAAAGTTGTCGTTGATAAGGAAATATATGTTGCCATATCCCCGAATGTTCCGCTTTATCAGGTGCTGAAAGGCTTAAAACCAGGCGATACGGCTGTTTTTAATAACAATACCATTCAGGTTGTTGATGTTTTCTGACGGGAGCACCCGGAGGCTAAAAAATAATATGGTTAGTCATCTTCGATGGTTATCAGTTGCGACTGAAACCGTTCGATCAGAATATCATCATAATAATCGGCTTTATACATGATATTTTTTATCAGTTCGCAGCCCAGATCAATGGAAAGATCATCTTCAAATGAAATAAACGAAAGCAGTATTGCCTGATTATTTACACTGAAAACAAGCCCTTCGCTATCGTAATTTTCTTTTAGCAAATACTCGTAAACGTTGATAATATTTTCTTTCGGGAGGTTGCAAAGCCAGGCATCCGCAACTACAAAATGGGTATCGGCGTTGTACATTATTTTTATTTTGATGCTGCCATGTTCGATTTCCCAGGTGTTGTTGCCGATGCGGGTTTCTTTTACGTTAATCCCGAGTTTCTGAAGTATCTGCTCTACCTTGAAAGCAGCACCTGCCGGGATATAGGGCTTTGGCCTCAGGATATTCATATCGATCTCTGACCCGCAGTTTGAGCAATAAGTGCCATCAAGCTGGCTTTCGGTTAAGATCTTTTTACAGGATTTGCATCGGATGGCTTTTTGTTTTTCAAGGCGTGCATATTCGGTAAGGATTTCCTGCAAATATTTGGCAGGCAGCGAAAAACCAAGGCTTTCGCCCTGAGCGATGATGAAGGTATTGACGCCCACCACTTCTCCGTTCTTATTTACCAATGGCCCGCCACTATTTCCCGGATTGATGGCCGCGTCGATCTGGATATAACTTATTTCATTGTACATGCGGCTTGCTTTTGAAACGATGCCTTGGGTGGCGGTGTATTTTAATCCATAAGGATGCCCAATGGCAATGATGCTATCACCTTCGGTGACAGGTACTGATGAGATTGGCGCAGATTCGATGTCTAAATTTTCAGGCGCCTGGATAAAGGCCAGATCGAACAAAGGATCAAAATATATGACCTTTGCCGTAGTTTTTTTAAATTTTTTACCGCTGATGATCACCTCATCATTGCCTGCAATTACGTGGTAGTTGGTAATAAATAAGTGGTTTTCTTTGTTGTAAAAACCGGTCCCGCTGCCATATGGTGTGGCAATCTGGATAATGATGTTTTTAAAAACGTCGATGATGGCACTCATGCTTTTGAAAAATTTAGGTACGTTAATTCGTTCAGGTAAGTATACAGGAACTCGTTATTGGAGGTATACTTGATGTTGGCATACAGAATGGCTAGTTTCGGATAATCTTTTATGTAGTGGGCAATCACTCTCTGCATTTCTTTCTCGATGGCTGTTTTGTTCAATGTGTTGGTTGATGGGTCGTACAGGCTTTGTTTGTATCCTATTTCTTTGAAATAATCAGGGTACAGCACCCGGTATGCAATTTTAAGAAAGTCGTTGGTGGCGGGGAAGAGCCCATAATAATAAAACGAATACCCGATCATCCATTCATAGATGGCGGTTACGATCTGGTCGTACCTGTTGTCGTAATACCACTGGGTATTTTTAAATTCTTCCAGTAAAAATTCATAAAACTGTTTGTGTGAAGTAGCGGTTACATAACCAAATGTCGCCTTTGATTCGTAGAAGTTTTTAAAAAAATACTCTTTATTTTTACTTTGCATGCTCCTAAATTCCTCAATCATCAGGCGGTTTTTTTCAAGGGTACTTTTGTTGTCTTTGATATTGTATATGCCGTTGATCTTCTCGATATCGTCAAAAAGGTTGCCCTGGGGCATGAGCAGGTAATCTAATCTGAATAAAAGGCTCAGCAGCAAATACGAAATGCCTCCGGACAATTTTCCTTCGTCTAATCCTGATATTTTATTCAGTGTCTCGGTGATCCATAATTGCAAATACTTATACTTGATTTCTTTTTTATCTTCAGGTATTTCTATGATATGGTCAATGTCAACAGGGTGGAGGGACTCAAATTCGCCGGTCAGCAAATCATCCATTTTGTCTGATTTCAACGCGAGTTCCCTTAGCGAATAATATACTTTGTTTGGTGAAGCGTCCATAGTTTTACTGTCAAACTTAAGAAAGATCATATCGTCCTTTATGGCAAAGCGGCAGTATTGAAGCACATAGTTCATATTCATGAGTTTGCGTAAAAAAGCGACGCTGAGCTTATCGAACCGGGCGATACGGGATTCAGCCATAAACCTGTTTTCGTTGGCTTTACCCTTCACAATTTTCGAACCCTGCACCAGTTCAAATTCCAGTTCGTTGCCGTTTCTGTTGATTTTTATGTTGTCCACCTTCGGGTCTTTCATATAGAGCAACAGGTTGTTGAACGAGTCTATATGTTTTTTTTGTAAAAAATCATCCTGCGCCCTGGTCCAGTATGACAGTTGTTCAGCGGTTTTGTTGATCTCGGTATACCTGCCGAGGGTTACATCAAAGTCAACAAGGGCTTCTTCCTCGGCTTTTACGGTTGTATTAGAAAATACTTTTTTGAAAAAAGACATAGTAAGGTTTTTTGGGAGTCTGTATTTTGTAATTTTTACTATTCAAAAGTAAAAAAAAAACTTCATTTCATGGGATTGATAAAAAAATACAGAATTGTATTAACAGAATAAAATGTATTTTTGCATTTCTATTTGAGGAGAGATTAAGGAGAGGTGGCAGAGTGGTCGATTGCGGCGGTCTCGAAAACCGTTGTTCGTCGTAAGACGGACCGGGGGTTCGAATCCCCCCTTCTCCGCCAAAACATTAAAATCCGGCGCCAGCCGGTTTTTTTGTTTTCCGGAACACCCAAACTTGTTTGAAGGTGTTCCGGAAAACAAAAAAAGCCCGCGTAGCGGGCAGATTTTAATGTTTTGAAGCCTCCCCACCATGGGATCACGAGTCCGACGACAGGAGGACGAGTAATCCCGATCAATATTGCGGAGAATGCAAACTTGTTTGAAGGTGTTCCGGAAAACAAAAAAAAGCCCGCGTAGCGGGCAGATTTTAATGTTTTGAAGCCTCCCCACCATGGGCTCACGAGTCCGACGACAGGAGGACGAATAATCCCCCAACTATTTAATTCGTTTTATCCTTAATAATCGAAACTATCCGTTTCGTTTACTCTTTCACAAAACGCACAGTCTTATTCAAGCCTTCATTATATATATTCAACACGTAGACACCATTTTCCAATCCTTTTATTTCCAATGAAAATTTTGGCAGAAATACTTGTCTGTTAATAACAAGTTGCCCAAGGTTATCGTATATTTTTACATCTGCACGTCCGGTCAATGAAGAGTTATGTAAATCAATATTTATTAACTCATTTGCCGGATTAGGATAAAGAATCGGTCCCTCCGATATATCGACGTCTGCAAATCCGGTGATTTCAGGTACGGTTACCTGCGGAGTTGAGAAGTACCAGATATTGTCATTTTCATTGGATTCGGCTACCTGTTTAAGGTGGTCAATGAAGAAAAATACATAATAGGTGCCATTTGGGATGGACATAGCCGCCACATCCACTTCTGTTATAGATACAGCACATGTTGCCCCAATACCCAATGCTGGTATTGCTGCAGTCCAAAATAAGTAATTTGGTTCTGTGGAAAATAATGCATCCTGCGACAAATAAAATCCTACTTCACTGGTTCCGGTATTTGTTGAACCGTTATTAATCAAAGAGAAATCGACAGATATGCTAGTTTCATTGACAATCAGATTACCCGTACCCGAAGCAAGATCAAGGTTGGGCACACAGGGAATGGCAACCTGGGGTGAGGTGAAATACCAATCGTTATCGTATTCGTTCGATTCTACGATTTGGCCCAAGTTGTCTATACAGAAAAATATATAATACGAACCACAAGGAATGGACATAGCGGCTACATCCGCCGTGAACGTCTCAGCGCTTGTGGCGCCAACGGCCAGGGTGGGAACCGCATCAGAACCTATTACATAGTTTGGCGTGGTGGTGATATTATTATCCGGAGAAAGATAATACCCCAAAACACTAGCACCGGCAGTATCAGAACCGTTATTGATCACGGTGACTGCCATGTCGATGGTGGTTCCGGTAACCGATAAACTGGCTGTGCCTGAAGCAAGATCAAGGTTAGGCACACAGGGAATGGTAACCTGGGGTGAGGTGAAATACCAATCGTTATCGTATTCATTCGATTCTGCAATCTGGTCCAGGTGGTCTATACAGAAAAAAATATAATACGTACCGCAAGGAACGGACATAGCAGCTACATCCGCCGTGAACGTCTCAGCGCTTGTGGCGCCAACGGCCAGGGTGGCAACTGCATCAGAACCTATTAAATAGTTTGGTGTGGTGGTGATACTATAATCCGGAGAAAGATAATACCCCAAAACACTGGCCCCGGCATTATCTGAACCGTTATTGATCACGGTGACTGCAAGGTCGATGCTGGTTCCGGTAACCGATAAACTTCCAGTGCCTGAAGCAAAATCAAGGTTGGGCAAACAGGGAATGGTAACCTGGGGTGAGGAGAAATACCAATCGTTATCGTTTTCGTTCGATTCTGCAACCTGGTCCAGGTGGTCTATACAGAAAAATATATAGTACGTACCGCAAGGAATGGACATAGCGGCTACATCCGCCGTGAACGTCTCAGCGCTTGTGGCGCCAACAGCCAGGGTGGGAACCGCATCCGTTCCTATTAAATAGTTTGGTGTAGTGGTTATACTATAATCCGGAGAAAGATAATACCCCATAACACTGGCCCCGGCATTATCTGAACCGTTATTGATCACAGTAACCGCCAGGTCGATGCTGGTTCCGGTAACCGATAAACTGGCTGTACCTGAAGCAAGATCAAGGTTGGGAACACAGGGAATAGTCACCGTAGGTGACGTGAAGTACCAGTCATTATCATTTTCGTTTGATTCTGCAACCTGGTCCAGGTGGTCTATACAGAAAAATATATAGTACGTACCGCAAGGAATTGACATAGCGGCTACATCCGCCGTGAACGTCTCAGCGCTAGTGGCGCCAATGGCCAGAGTGCTTACCGCATCGGTACCTATCAGGTAATTGGGAGTAGTAGTAATATTAATATCGGGAGAAAGATAATACCCGGCCTCACTGGCTACTGCGGAGGCAGTACCATTGTTCACAACAGTATAACCAAGATTAATGGATGTCCCCGAAACGGTGCACGACCCTGATCCGGATTGATAAGTGAGGTTAGGAGCAATGACTGTGCCTGTAACAGACAGGTCGTCCAGATAAGCTCCTATGGTATTATGTACAGAAGTATTGGATATAAAATCGAATTCCCAATAGAACGTAGTGTAACCGGTTAGTAAGAACGTCTTGTATACCCATCCCCCGGAAGTTCCCGAATAGGATGCTATCAGCGACCAACTCGTTCCGTTGGAAGAAGCCCAATACTTAAGTAAATCATTAGTAGTTTCGGTGACATACTTTGTGTAAAAATTGAAATGATTGTCGGTGTAACCAGAAACATTAACAGCGTTGACATTTTTAACCCAGGAAGACATATTGTCATCGTAATTAACGCAATCCAGCTGATCTCCGTTGTCAGCACACCAAATACTCCATGATCCCGAATACTTGTCGCAGGAAACATCATCCCAGGTGTCGACTCCGTTTAGTGATTGGGAATCGCCTGTATTATATGAAGTCCCCGGGAAAGTTCCTTCAAATCCCTCGCTCCAGATGGTGGAAGCTTTTTCATTGGCGCTCTTTATCCCGGAGAGTATGGCATTTGATGATGCCAATGAAGCGCCATACGATTCATTGAGTGTATAATCAATGTGATGGCCTTCCAGAAACTGGAAATCGCTTTCCGGGATACAAATCTTCACCTGGCCTGCCATGAACTCCGGTACAATAATATCAATGGACTTCAGCAATTCCTTGGTGACAGGAGTGATGTTTACATCAAGAATATGAAACGTTTCGTTATTGTATTTTTTTTGCTGATTGTTATAAGCATTGATTCTTTGTTGGTATTCCCGGGGGTTGCTGGTAGTAGGAGGGATAAAATATTCCTTCTCCCCGTACCAACGCACTAACGTAATGTTATTCAATGAAAGCAGCTCATACGGCGCAGTGGTGAGTGGCATTTTCACATTCCTTTCATAAAGATTCTGCTGATTGAATGCTTGTGCTTTGACATCTGCAGCATATAACGCTGAGTAGACGGCATCCGGAAGTTGTTCTGAAGGCCCCGAATCTTTTACCCTTTGAACATCCCTGCCAGTAGAAGAAATAATACGCGTTCCCAAATTATTATTTGGTATTAATTTTTCAGATGACTCCGGATCGGTCAAAGATATTTCAGTCTTGACGGTTGGTTTAACAACTGCCTTCTGATCAATGAATTTCTGAGGTAATCTGCTTTTAGAAGTAACGCCATTTTCAGGTTTGGTTATCGGTCCTGTGAAGGGCTGGACTATAACCTGGCCTGACTCAGTAATTGTAACAGTGCCAAATGCAGCAACTTTCTCACGCTCTTGTGGAAATAAGCTTATCGAAATAAGACAAAAAACCAGCATGAGAAGATTTACGAATAAAGATGACTTTTTCATAAAATATCTTTTAGGGTTAATACTAATCTTCCGCTGGTAGCCAATGAAGCCGACGTAAAAGGTCAACACTCCATTTAGGTTACGGGCTTATAGTAAATTTACGAAAATTTCATTAAAAATTCAATAGGTAATACGTGAAATTGCCTGCCAGATGGTGCGCTTGTTTTTTGCCATGGGCTTCTTTCTTCCGTGGTTTTAGACATGATCTATAGCATATTTAAACCCGGTGATGTAAAAACAAAAACCCGAACCAAAAAGTCCGGGTTTTAAGATCAGAAAACGTGATTCGGATGCTGACGTTTCAGTCAGCATTCCGACGAATCCTGACGTATCCCGTCAGGATTCGTCGGGACCCGCAATATTTGTAAATGAGCGCGACATTTATTAGTCAAAGACTAACTTTTATTAAGTACGAAGTTCGGAAACGACCGAAAGGAGTTCATGAACACCGATAAAATGAAAAAATACTGTGAATAAACTTCGCAACTGGGGTTGGTGGGGCGTATACCTGACAAATTTTTATATTAGCACATTGGCATATTGACACATTAATTCACCCTGATTTTCATCCCCGGCTGCAGTACCTTGGTCTCTACGATTTTGTTGAGCTTACAGAGCTTCTCAACGGTCGTGTGGTTTTTTCGGGCAATGGCGTAGAGGGTGTCGCCCTTTTTTATAGTGTGATAGCTGCTTGTTGTATTCGTGGCAGGAGGTTCCTTAACGGTGTTCTTAGGTTTTTCAGGGTTAACCGCCAGAGTATCATTGCCGTAATCCTGTGTGACAGTCAGATTCACACCGCGTATGTTGCTATAAACATTCTTTAATGATGAAGAGGAGATGGGAAACGTTCTGACCACCTTGCGTGTAGTGTCACATTTGTCGTGGGAAAGAAGCCATAAATAAAGGTTCTCAGTATAAAAAACTCTTGCAAGATCGCCATGATCGAAGCCGGGGTATTTGGTAAAGATCAATCTGGAGGTATCGCCACAGGCAGCCATGGCCTCCACCATTTTTATCGATTCAGAGATTGGTACAGCTCTGTCGGCGGTGCCATGCATCACCCAAAGAGGTACTTGCGACAGGTTGCAGGCCAGTTTCTTGTTACCTCCGCCGCAAATGGCGGCCGCAGCAGTTACCCTTTCCGGATAGGTGCCCACGAAATCCATAGTGCCGTAACCGCCCAGACTCATCCCCACAACGTAAACCCGGTTACTGTCAACTGCATAATGAGCCTGCACCCAGTCGAGGACCTTCAGGACCCTCTCCGGTGACCATGAGGTTCCCTGCGGACACTGTGGCGCCAGCACCATGGCGGGCACATAGCAACCCTTCTCAATGGCATCGATCACTCCATAACGTCGTACAAGGTTCAAATCACTTCCGGCCAGGCTATGCCCGTGAAGGAAGATGATGAGGGGCATGGAGGTGTCGGGATGGCTGGGGTTGACTGCAGGAGTGTAGAGCATGAAATTATAACCCCCTGCTACTTTGTTCCGGAATGCATGTAATTGTGCAAATGCAGAAAAGGAGAATAAGATGAAGAGTATGGTAATCAGAAAATGTCTCATTCAACAGTCAGTTTGGAAATATTACGACCACGCGAGCCAAAGATAACGCTATTTTCCATAACGAGTGGTGACGACTCAAAATTGCCTTATTAAGTGCGAAGTTCGGAAACGACCGTAGGGAGTTCATGAACACCGGGAAAATGAAAAAACTACTGTGAATAAACTTCGCATAAATGGGAAGTGTCTACTGGTTTGGTTTATCAAACCATGACAAATTTTTTCTAACGAAATAAACTATTGCTGGTACAATGAAACTAAGAACAACAGAAAAAACAATTGACAATATGTTATCAATGTTGGGAGATGCATCATTCCCATTACCATTTAAAAACATTAGGAAGTTATCTTTGAAAATAAATAAAATTGTATATAAAGTTATTGAAAAAAAGTAAAAAATACTCATACGGGTAATAAAAATTATATGCAAAATAAAAGTTAAGTGTCTATCATTTATATATTTATAATTCCTTAAATATGCACCTGATAAATATGTTATGACCATAATACCAAAAATAATAATGAAGGAATAATGTGTAAATGTATTATTAAGATTACCGTTAAATGATCTAACTGCAAAAACAACAAAAGAAATAGCAATTGTTGCAGACATAATTAAATACTCAGTTCTTGCTGTCCTCATTTTTTTATCAACAAATTCTTCATGAGTTTTTTGATGAATACAATTTGTTTGTTCAATTATTCGTGACTTCACTTTTTTTGATAAATTTTTGGAAATATTTATTTCTGATGAGTTATTTCTTTTAATCTTTATATAAATTGATTGTAGAATCAAACAAATAATAGTTACGATTAAAGTATCAAAGAAAATATCAAAAACATTCTTATAGTGGTAATAAAAGTTTTTAATGTATAAAAATCGCGATAAATCAAATAAAGAAACATCTGGTGCAAAGTAATAAGCTACGAAAACAATAATTAAAAGAAGAAGAATAAATATTCGAAGTTCTATACAACCTATTGCTAAATGTGGTACTTTATTATGTAAAAAGCTTTTAAAATAGTTCTCTCTGATTAATTTATTTAAAGAAAGATAAGTGCCAAGCAAATACGAATTTATTCCAAGAAGATAGAGACTGTGCCCTTCTTCATCATTACAGAAGGAAATAAAGATGATCGCTGATAATATATAAAACAAAAAGGAAACAACTTTAATAAGACTCGATACTCGCTTATTCTTATAGGTTTGATCATTTTTACTCATCGACTTATTTTTAATAATTTATTTTTCTTTTCGACATTAGGTTTAAATTAAAATAGAAAAGGTTATGTAAAAAAATATAAAATTACTAAATTTTAATTTAGCTGATAATTCGCTTGTTCCCATAAATGAAAGAGGCAAAGGCAACAAAATTATACATTAGAAAAACCTTAACAAATTGATAAGGAAATTCAAGTTGAAAACAAGATATATATTACCGGATGCATGAAAACATGGTGGCAATACCCGTATCTGGGATTTGGAAACGTTATTAAACTATCATTATGGCGTTTAACCCTTATTAGCTATATCGTTCGTTTGCCCGATATTGAACTTATCAAATGACTCAGAATACAAAATATAAACGTAGTACATGAAACGGATAACTATTAAATGAAAATTGGAATACCGATTTATTCTGGTATTCCA
>Ga0209099_1002257_pt1 | contig 17355 bp, 16 predicted proteins | sample AD_JPNHW2_MetaG_FD_184430 | JGI IMG/M metagenome (GOLD analysis project Ga0209099, IMG submission 184430) | Active sludge microbial communities of municipal wastewater-treating anaerobic digesters from Japan - AD_JPNHW2_MetaG (SPAdes) (version 2) | ecosystem: Engineered > Bioreactor > Anaerobic... | reverse complement strand
CATACAACGCTGGAAAAGACCGGGAAATTGTAAAACAGTTATTTGATATTAATATGCTGGCATCTTTTATCACAAATATCGAAATAGTCGCTCAGTCATTCAAAACCATTGCTGCAAAAGAAATATCCTACCGGGTGGAAAATTCCGTCACCATGGATCAAATATTTCTCGACATCAGAAATACCGCTTTTATGATGGCTTATGGATACCGTGAAAAATTTGAATCTGATGCCAACAGGGTGAAATATTACGCCATCGAATCCGGCAGGGCAGCCCTAAAGTCCTTTATTGTCGGTTCGAATATGGTAAACAAGGAAACAATCTTGCTTGCTGCAGCCCAGGCTGCGTATATCACAACATTAATTCAGTTGAATGCTTTAAACTCTTTTAATCTTTTTGACGAAAAAGAGGATATTACTCAATACCAATTCCCGGAACCGCCCCATTCTTCTCTTAACCGCCTCTCAAAACTTCTCAACGGCACTTTGTATTATTTAAAAAATATTCACAACCTAACCCAAAAATAGTTCAACTATAAACTTTCAACTCTTGTCCTCCTCATTCCCTTAATACCCCATTTAATTAATTGCTAACTTCCAACCTGCATCCTCCTAACAGCCTTTAGCCTAATAGCCTAAATTTAAACTTTCATCTAACCTTCCAACATTTCTAAATATTTCCTACTTTTATCCTTTCTAATTTTTTTTTAATTCTGACTTTATATCCGCAGTAGCGGACTGCAATCTGAACTAACATGCCCCACTCCTGGAACGAAATCCGATCCCGTGCCATAGCCTTTAGCAAGGAGTGGGAAACTGCATCCTCCGAAGACGCAGAAGCAAAATCATTCTGGGATAAATTCTTTGAGGTTTTTGGTATTAGTCGTCGCAGGGTTGCCACCTTTGAGCAGCCGGTAAAACGATTAGACGAAAGCACTGGGTATATCGACCTGCTGTGGAAAGGTACGTTAATGGTCGAGCACAAATCCCGTGGCCGCAACCTCGATAAAGCCCTCATTCAGGCAAAAGAATATTTTCCCGGACTGCAGGAATTTGAGCTGCCCCGATATGTCCTTGTATCTGATTTTGCGCGTTTCCGGCTATATGATCTTGACGAAGGACATCATCACGAATTCGAACTCCGAGAATTTCACAAAAATGTAAAACTTTTCGGATTTATTGCCGGGTATCAGAAAAAAACGTTCAAAGAAGAAGATCACGTTAACATCAAAGCAGCCGAGGTGATGGGCCGCTTGCATGATAAGTTGAAAGAAGTGGGTTACGAAGGTCACAGCCTTGAACTGTACCTGGTACGTTTGCTTTTCTGTATGTTTGCTGATGACACCGGCATTTTTGACAAAGGTATTTTTAACGAATACCTCGACCTGAAAACTAATCCCGACGGCTCCGACCTCGGTATGCACATTGCCCAGATATTTTTCATCCTGAACACAGATAAAGACAAACGGCTCCGCAATCTCGACGAGAGCCTTGCACAGTTCCCCTATGTCAACGGTAAACTTTTTGAAGAAGTCCTTCCCCCGGCATCCTTCGACAGCAAAATGCGGACGCTTTTGCTTGAATGTTGCTCATTGGATTGGAGCCTCATATCCCCGGCCATATTTGGCTCCCTGTTCCAGAGTGTCATGAATCCTGCCGAACGCCGCAACCTTGGCGCACATTACACTTCCGAGAAAAACATTCTGAAAATCATCAAACCCTTGTTCCTCGACGACCTCTGCCAAGAATTTGAATCGGTAAAGGACAATAAGAACAAGTTGCTGAGGTTTCATGAGAAAATTTCAGCACTGCGCTTCCTCGACCCCGCCTGTGGTTGTGGAAACTTTCTCATTATTGCATATCGCGAACTGCGTTTGCTCGAAATAGAGATCATCAAAGCCCTGCAGAAAGGCCAGCAGGTCATTGATATTGAAAACCTCGTAAAATTGAATGTCGATAGGTATTATGGAATAGAATACGAGGAATTTCCGGCACAGATAGCCCAGGTTGCTATGTGGCTTATAGATCACCAGATGAATCAGCGTGTAAGTGATGAATTTGGTGAGTATTTCCTGCGTTTACCCCTCCGCAAAAGTGCTGTTATCGTTTGCGCCAACTCTCTGCATACCGACTGGCACAGCCTTATTGATCCTGTCCCGTTTGAGAAACGCGAGCAACGCTTTGATTTTATTTTTGGAAATCCTCCTTTTGTAGGTAAGCAAATGCAGAACCAAAGTCAAAAGAACGACATGGAAATGATTTTTGCGGGTGTAAAAGGTGCTGGAGTTATAGATTATGTTGCCTGTTGGTACATAAAAGCAGCACAGTACCTGCAGCAATATTCTCAGGCAGATGTGCTACCAAATCCTAATCAGGAACCTACAAGAGTTGCTTTTGTGTCTACAAATTCCATTTCTCAGGGTGAGCAGGTTGGTATATTGTGGAATGAGCTTTTCAATAAATACAAAATAAAAATTCATTTCGCTCACCATACGTTTAAATGGGGCAACGAAGCCCGCGGAAAAGCAGCGGTGCATGTTGTTATCATTGGCTTTTCGAATTTTGATATAAAAGAAAAACATATTTACGAATACGAGGACATCAAAGGAGAACCCCACGAATTAAAATGCAATAATATCAATCCTTTTCTTGTTGCTGGGAATGATTTATTTCTTGTTAAAAGACGAACCCCGATCTGTTCTGTGCCTGAAATAAGTTTTGGCAGCATGCCTAATGATGGAGGTTTTTTGATATTAAGCGACAAAGAAAAGACAGAATTATTAAGTACAGAAGCTGATGCTGAAAAATTCATAAGACCGTTATTAAGTGCATGGGAATTTATTAATGGCGAAAATAGATGGTGTTTTTGGCTCAAAGACTATAAACCGGAAGAACTCCGTTCCAGTCCCGCCGTTGTAGACAGAATTAACAAAGTAAAAGATTATCGAAGTAAAAGTACAAGAGTGGCGACAAAAAAACTGGCTGTATTTCCTTCTTTATTTGGTGAGGATCGGCAGCCAAAAACAAATTATATTTTAATTCCCCGTCATTCCTCAGAGAATAGAACTTATATTCCTTTTGGTTATTTCCAACCCTATTATATTGCCAGTGATAGTTGCCTTTTTATAGCTGACGTATCCACTTATCATTTTGGAGTAATTCACTCTATAATGCACATGGCTTGGATAAAACAAGTTTGTGGACGATTAGAAAGTCGTTTTCGCTATTCAAACGAGATAGTTTACAACAATTTCCCTTGGCCCGAAAATCCTACGGATAAGCAGATAGAAATCATTGAAAAAGCAGCACAAAAGGTTCTCGATGTCAGGGCTGAATTTCCCAACAGCAGCTTAGCCGATCTGTACGATCCGCTAACCATGCCCCCGTCGCTCATCAAAGCCCACAACGAACTCGACAAAGCCGTTGACCTCTGTTACCGCCCTCAGCCATTCATCAACGAAACCAAACGCATAGAATTCCTTTTCGAGTTGTATGAGAAATACACGGCGGGGATGTTTGGGGAAGTTTTAAAGAAAAAAAGAAAAACAAAAAATGAGGAAGCGTCCACATAATTGCTGCAACTAGGCAACTGGATATTCTGTGCAAAGTAGACCGCCTATTCTGTAATAAACATGTCCACCAAAATGGAATCTATAATTGAATACTTTTGACTACTTTTTTTCATTAATCCAAATTTGTTCACAATAAAATTATGGTCAATTGATCCTTCTTATTTTTATGACATTATTATACATCGTGTTTGGTGTACCCCCACAAGAACATGGCTTCCAATAAGCTTCTGCTTTTATCCATCCTGATGGTATTTCCTGCCCCGCACAAATAAAGATTTCAGCACCAACTGGTCTGTTATCATATCGCTCAATTAAAATCATATTATTATATCTGGTCCCGGGTATGGAGCCACAAGACCCTGGACTCCATTTGCTGTCAGTTTGTATCCATCCCTTTGGTATTTCACTTCCGGAACAAATCCATTTTGTTTCAGTTTGCAAGCAGGAAGGATCAAAAACTGATGATGTATGTATTTTGTGTTTTTGATTATGTATCCCAAAAACCCTAACTGTATGAAACAATATTGTTATGTTTAAAATAACAAATAATACAGGAAAATAAAGATTAATTCTTGTTTGCATTTTGAGTTCCTCCATTTAAATTATTATTAAATTAATTTATTAGCAAAATTATATTCTGCTCGACTTTAAAACAATTACATTAAACTTACGGTAAAGTCTGTGCTTCTTTGTTCAGGTACTTTTTAAAATAAGCTGCAGGTAGTTTTAATTCCCCTAAAATTACCCAGATGCCGTCTGATTTAAGAGTATCATATAAGAAGACATTCGGATTATCAGAATAAGAATATATTATTTTATTATCTGGATTCAATCCATAAATAAAAATTTGCTTACTATTTTCAATTGGAACAATATGTTCAAGAACTCGCTTGCTTTTATTTTTTGTCCTTTTCATGACATACAATATTTGTTTGATAATAATAATACAGTAAGATTACAGCAAATGGTAAGATGGTTGCTTCTCGTGCGGTGAGTCACTGCTATTTCTTTAAGCACGAATGTTTATATTTCAGCTTCTTATTCCCAGAGACTAACCCCGCCTGAAAGCAGCCGGTTCATGTTATGGGCATAGTTTATTTTGTTTTCACCCTTTTAATTTACATTCCTGAAAGATTAACTGCAACAATCTCCTAATTATTAATCTGCCCCGTGACAGTGCTTCCTAAAGGCGAACCCATGAATCTCACTTATACCCATTTACACATGGAACATAAATTCCTGTCTCATAAGAAAACCACCCATCGTCAAAATCATAAACAACAGATTCTCCATTCGTATTATAAAACCTTACTTGGCTATAAAGAGCTGTGCCTCCTTTTACAGTTTCTGGCCATGCTTTAATATTATATCCAACTGATCCAGTATGTGATACGTCAGTTTTCCAACTACTCCATATATCTGGTGGTACAAGCATTAAAATTTGAAATATTAGCTTCTGAGTTAATAGGAAAGATAGATGCATAAAGAATGTCATTTGAATATATGGTCCTCAAATTTAAATGGGCATAAATGGAATAAACCTATAAACAAAATGTTATTGCTAAAAGTAATTTTTTCTTATTTCAATTTTTTTATTCTCTTAACTTCATTTCTCTATATTGGGGTTTTATATTTTGATTTGATTGAACAGGTGATTTTGGTGCAACTAAATTTAATTCAAAAGAGTAGTAACATAAATTATTATAATCAGGATCCCCTTGATATGATCCTAAATAAATTGGTACTGATTGGGCTTCAACAAACCCTTTCCACTCATAGCTTGGATTACTTTCTTTCGTATAAGCTAAATCCGCCATTGGAATTATACCACCAGACCCTTGAGGCCCCGGATCAATTTTATTTGGCATTGTCAAAAAATTGTGATTCCCTGCCCACTGACGTGTCCCATCATCTGTTACTGCGTAATAATAGAATGTAGATTGCTGCCATAAATTTTTTGGTGAGCCATTATGCACTTCTCTCGTTTGTCCAGGTAAAATATTATACCAAGATATTGTAGCCCAGCCTTCGAATCCAACTGAATTTTTAACATCATTCCCTGAACCAATGTACCCGCCAAACTTAGAATGAAAAGCAATCGCAAGATAAATCGGTCTTGTAGTTTTATTAGTAAAATATATCGCTGATTTTGCATTAATAAATGCAAGCATAACAATTATTATTAGACATGTTTTTTTCATAAATTGACTGTCAGTGATTATAGTGCTGACGCCGCACTTTCAAATTGTTTGTTTTTTATAAATTATTTAAAGTCCTTCTTTCCAAATCGTTTTTTTTAATTTGAAACGGCATACATTATAAAACGTAATTTCTTTTCAAGCTCTGCTCGCATTTCAGGAATAGTCTTATTATATGTCCAAGATAAATGCCTGCTCTTTTCTGTGCTATTTGCACCTGAATCGCCAAAATCATATCCATAAGATGCAAAACGAACAGACGCCACAGCATAAAAATTATTGGCTGCTTCTTTTCCAAATAATGCTTGACGATCGAATTGGAAGCAATATTTTTTAACAAGTTCTTCTAAAATATCATAATTTGAACGTACTTTGGCCCATGAAAAATGCGCAGCATATTCTGAAGAATTTGCACCATTATCGTTATATCCACCTAAGATACCAAGATAAACACTTTCTATTGAGTATATATTGTAAATATTTTGAAATTGTGCAAAACCACTGCTCAAGCCAATAATGGCGAGCAAGGTTAAAATTGTTAACTTTTTTTTCATTTTATGTTTGTCAGTGATTAAAGTGCTGACACCGCACTTTTTAAATTAATTTTTTTTTATTTTAAAACTTTATTTATACCATTCATACATGGCATAATAATCGGGGGTTTGTGTATCTTCATCAATTTCGATAATTTTTTCATTGATGATAAACAAGGTCCCGATGTAACGATCATTTTCTCCGTATGTGTATTCGTAAACGCCATTGGTTTCGTTTTCTGTTGCCTGTATGTCAATTGATTTTTCAATTGCCTTTGCATTCTTTCCATTCGGAGAAATGATCTTCTTTAAGATGAACTTATTTTCATGCCCATTCCTGAAATACCATTTACAAAGCAATGTTCCCACATTGTTATCAGTAAGAACAATCTTTGTAATGTCAGCTTGCGAGGAGTACCATATACCTGATGGAGAAAATTCAGGCGTTATCGTTGTGTCAGTTCTTGCAAAATCAATGCTTCTGTTTGTTTCTTGAGCATTAACATTTGCTGTGATTGCAATTAAGAAAATAACAGCTGCAATCAACGTTTTGAAGGTGTTTTTTGGTGTGTTCATTTTGATTCTGTTTATTATTTTAGGCCTACTCTGGCAAGGGTTTTCGGCTTCCCCCTCTGTTTTTGAAAAATCTTTATATATAATTTATTTTTTAACTACGGCCATCGGCATTTTAGGATCTGAGATTCCGTTTAATATTGGGTTTTGCAAATAACCAGTGTATTTTTCTACATTGCTTTTAACATAATTGAAAAGTTCGGTAATGGTAATAATGTCATCTCCATTGATATTCGCGACACCCTTAAGCCCTTCAATCAAGTAATAAGTAAAAACCCCATGTTCTAGATTACCATATTCAATAGACTTCTCATTCGCCCGGCACGACATTAATTTCGGCATACTTGGCTCTGAATTTAAGACTCCCAAATCATAAGGCAAACTGGTAGTTTTAACTTTTTCTCCGTTGATACCAGCATAACATGCATCTGCTATGCATATTTTATTTTTTGCCTTGCTTAAATTAAAAGAGTTATCTATCAGTGAATATACTAAGGCCTGTTCATCATACGTTAGGAAATAGCCTTCATCTCCACCGTGTCCTGAGAAATAGAAATATACCACATCATTAGGCCCTGCATTTTTAAAGACGGTATTCATGGCCAGTTTGATCTTGGTCAATGTTGCATTTTCGTTAAGTAGTAATTGAATGTTGCTAGTTGGAATATTTCCTCCATTATCACTGGTAAGAAAATCATAAAAACTATATGCGTCATGCGCTGGATATTGCAAATTATTGTCAGAATTTATATAATTTGAAACCCCAACAATTACCGCATAAACATTCACTTTGAACCAACGATCAGGGTGCAAAGTTTCTGAATACATATTATTATTGGGTTGTGTAGATGGTGTTGGGTTATAATTTGTGTATGATGGTGATGTTTGATTGTATGAAGGTGATGGTGTTGGGTTATTATTTGTGGGGGGGTGAGCACCTGGTCTTAGTGTCGCTCCCCGATATGGCTTTCCATTAATATAGGTGATCCTTTGACCATTGACATTGATACTGCTTAATAAAAGTCCAATTAACACCAGAAATAAAATTGTTGCTGTTTTTGTTTTTGTTTTCATTTTTTGTTCCTCCATTTTTTAATTAATAATTAATTGATACAGCAAATTTAATCTCACTTAATCGCGTATGCTATTACAGTAAACTTACGGTAAACTTTAGGCAATAAGCACAATATGCTATGCTCAGAGTTGGTTTGTTTTATTCATCGTTTTATGAAGTTTTTTGCTTGATAAAACAAAAATAGCCTGCAGGTGCAGGCTACTTTATTACTATGAATTTATGATAAACGGCTTTGTAAGAGTGGCTTTTTTTCTGGTCTCAGTATAATTTGACAGAATTGGTTTTATTCTTCAAGATTTTCAATAATCTCATCAATAAGATTTTTATAACGACCATCACCAACCCATCGATATACCGGAATAAAATTCATTTTATTCAAAGAATCAGGGATGAAAATCTTTTCAAGATTATCGGATTTTGTTATTTTTATCACATCAGGTTTTATTACCTGCCCTTTATAAAGATAGTGTAACTTAAGCTCGTCATGAATTTTACTCCACACACCATTATCTGCAATGTATTGTGTGTTTTCCTCATGCAAGGCATAGTAAAGATAAATAAGAGATCCCTGATCCGCAATCCAATTAATATGCATATGCGAGCTGAACCCGTAATGATGATCTTTAAATACATCATAAGGTGTTGTGGGATCAATAAGGGTTACGAAATTTTTCATGTTGCCTATTTTTTCACCACATAATGCTTTGTGTAGTTTTTTCAACCAAGCATCTTCCTTTTGCCATAGCAATAAAGGTTCTTCTTCTGACCGGGCAATGTCTTTATCTGTAATAATATCAGTATTTTTTGAGGATTTTAGCGCTTTACTGATTATGGTATGTAAGTATATAATATTATCATTGTCAATATTACTGAGTCTTTCATACGCTTCGGGGGATAATTGTTTTTTATCCTGGTACAAATATTTGTTTATCTGATTAAAAATTATTTGGATGAGCATAAGTTTCTCATCTTTTTCTTGCAAATTTTTATTTTTTGTAAGATTAAAAAATTTTATTAGGCTGTAATTTATTGCTTCCAACCTTTTATTGCTTAATGAAAGTTGATTCTGAAGCTCAAATATTCTCAAACTTGTAGTAACCAGTGCACGTATTTTAGTATAGTCCTTTTCAGTTTTATCAATAAAACCGTTAATTTTATACTTTAGGGCAATTTCATGAGGAAACATAATGGTTTTTCCTGCTTGTCCGGTACATACAATTATCTGTGTTAAGTCGTTTTTCTGATAATCCCTCAAATAATCAATAACTGTAAATCCGCTCCTGTCATTCTCCATGACGATATCAAGTAAAATAACGGCTGGATTAATCAGTTCCAACGATGCTATTGTATCAGCGGCATTTTTAAAAAAATACAGTTTCAATCTTTTTCCATTGTAAGTATAATTTTCAAGAGCAGCTTTTGTAGATTTTAGTGTGCCCTTGTCGTCATCTGTCACATAAACAACCCATGAATCATTATCTGATGGAATTGTTTCTTCATCATCTGAAAATTCGTACATTTCTTCTTGTTCCATATATAAAAATATTAAAATTAACAATTATCAGAGCAGCGTTTTTTCATATGGCAAAACAATAGTAAAAGTCACACCTTTGTTTTCGGCGCTTTCGCAGGATATGATACCGCCCAGCCCTTGTTCCACTATTCTTCTGACATTACTTAACCCCATCCCCTTAATACCCTCATGTGTTGAAAAATATTCGTCAAATATTTTAGGCAAAATATCAGCGGGGATATGTTTTCCATTATTATTATATTCAATAACTATTTTTTCCTTTTTCTTAAAGACAAATATAGATATTTTTTTTTCAGTAATCTCATCATTAATAAAACCATGTTCAATTGCATTGTTCACAAGATTAATTATGATTTGGGACACAAACCCCGGATACGTTGTAATCCACAAGTTCTCTGGGGCTTCAATGTTATATAATATGTTTTGTTTTTCAAGTTTATATGAAAGAGTTTTCATGCATAATGTCAGGTATGCTTTCAACTGAATAGGTTTTTGCTCATTTCTCACCTGATCGGAAGTAATATTTTCGAAGCTTACTATCCATTCAGATACACGTTTCATGTCCATATAAATTTGTTCACCCAATTCAAAGGCAGTGCTTCTGAAATTTTTCAACCGTTTTTTCGACAAATTGTGTTCATTTAATAATGAATCTATTTCAGTGCTTTCTGCGCATATGGTGCTTGACGATACGATGGCGGATCCAACAGGTGTCTTAAGGTCATGTGCTAAACCGACAACCATATCACTGATAAATGCTTTTTTCTGCGATTCAACCAGTTCGGCAGTAGTCTGTTTTAACTGTCTGTTTTTTTGCAGTGATCTTATAATAAAAAATATTAATGTTATTGATAATATTGCAAAAAGAAAAACAACCCCAAATGCAATATTGTTATTTTTGCCCAACCTTACTATAATGCTATTCTTTCCTTTTATTGTATCGTTTAGTTTTCTAACTTCTTCTTTTTTATTTTTTACTACAATATTAATATGATTCAAACTATCTTGAGCTATTAACTTATCAATATTTATTTTATCGAGTTTTATCTTCATAAAATAATAATCATATATCACCATAAATTTTTTGTTTGTAGTATCGTATCTACTCCTTGACTCAAGCGTATCAATTGGCAGATCAAAGAATGGTATTTCGCAAAAATTCATTCCATCATGATATTGCTCATCACCATATGGGTTCGAATAAGCATCCGCCGCAAATGGAAAAATCTCAACAAAAAATTTAATCATACTTAATTGAGGGGATAAGGTATGAAAATAATTTTTATTAATATTTAAATATCTTAAAGGTGCCTTCCAAAGCACCTGAGGGTATATCTCCAATTTATTGTAAGATAAATCTAGTGATTCAAGCTTAATTAATTTATCAGAAGATTCAGGCAATTTGTCCAATTTGTTATTCGATAAATTAAGATAAGTCAATTTGTCTAATTTCCCAATGGATTCTGGCAAAGATTGTAGCTTGTTGTGGTTAACATGTAAACTATACAAGGAATGTAAGTTCCCAATGGATTTTGGCAAAGAATGTAGCTCATTATTAGACAAATCAAGGGATTTTAGGGATTGCAGATTCCCAAAAGATTCTGGCAAAGATTGTAGCTTATTTTCAGATAAAATCAGGAATTTTAGTGATTGCAGGTTCCCAAAAGATTCTGGCAAGAATTGAAGCTTGTTGTGGTTTATATCTAACGTATTCATGGAATGGAAATTCCCAATAGATTTTGGCAAAGATCGAAGCTCATTATTAGACAAATCAAGTGATTCGAGAGATTGCAGGTTCCCAAAAGATTCTGGCAAGAATTGTAGTTTGTTGTGGTTTATGTCTAACGTATACAAGGAATGGAAATTCCCAATAGATTTTGGCAAAGATTGAAGCTCATTATTAGACAAATCAAGGGATTCGAGGGCTTTCAGGTCCACAAAAGATTCTGGCAAAGATTGTAGTTTGTTGTGGTTTATATCTAACGTATACAAGGAATGTAATTTCCCAATGGATTTTGGTAAAAATTGTAGCTGATTTTTAGACAAATAAAGAGATTTGAGGGTTTTCAGGTTCCCAAAAGATTCTGGCAAAAATTGAAGCTTATTTTCAGACAAACCGAGGGATTCGAGGGATTGTAAGGTCCCAAAAGATTCTGGTAGAGATTGTAGCTGATTTTTAGACAAATTAAGACACTTTAAGTTTTTTAATTTCCCGAAATCTATATTGTTTAAATCTTTAATATTACAATCACTGACATTAAGCAACTCCAAGTTCTGTAATTGTTCAACTTCTTTTGGTATTTGACCTAAGTTCCCATGGAGAAATAGTTTCCGAACTTTATCAGGATGGCTCTTTGCCTGTTGAATTGAGGTATCCGCCCCCCAGGAAGCAGGTGTGTATTCACACTGTGCTTGTAAGCCAATATCACCAAAAAAAACAAGTTTGAGAAATATTATTATCAAAAAAAAATATTTAATGTGCTTCATAGCTGTTTGTATGTATATAAATTATAACACGGATGCGTTTTATTAATAGCATTAATATTGGTGTAAATCAATGTAACAAAATTATAGTTAAAAATTATTTTATAAAATTACGGTAAATTTCCGGTAAACTTTATTCCCTCCTTGATTAAAGACAAAAATCACTCTCAGTAAAAAGGAATGGACACATAAGTTTTGCCGAACTCAATTTTGTCATTATACAATTTTGAGAGCAGAGGCCTGTGAAATATCTATTTGGAATTTTCCTCATATTCAATTTTATCTATATTGGGGAAAAGATATCCGTTTGTTTTAGCAAGTTTATAATAAATTTTATATTCCTGTAAACACCTTCTATCCGATAAAAAATCAGTAAATTTTAGAGTCTTACCATTATATACTATGTAATCTGGGGATAGTTCAGTTATATAGTAATCAAACATGGGAGCTATTGTATCAAGACTTTTATGTTTCTTAACATTGCAATTTATTAAATTGAACAATCCATCATCATTATTCCTTTCTGGTGTTCCAAAAAAAACTTTTGTTACAGTTTCACTTTTAAAGTACACTGGGATTTTTACTTTATTCTTCATTATAAATTTAATGCAAGTCCATGCAGAATATTCTTGTAGTTCAGGAAATGCGAATTGAATATAGTTTTCCAAAAGGGTTTTGTCTTTTTCATTTACTTCATCCTCCCTTTCATGTACAATAGCCCTCATGCTATCTGCATTTGAAGAATATTTCTTTATCAATAATAATGCATTTGTAAGATAATCTAATGATTTAGCTTTTATGTTTTCCGGAACAGAATAGAACAGATAAGTATTTATCATACTACTAGCTGTTAAAGAATCTAAAAATGTCCATCCTTCTTTGACAATCTTGAGAAATATTGCATTGGAAGAATCCAAAGACATTTTGGGAAGAAATGTCTGAGCTTGTGACTTTGTAGTTGCTAACTGTATAAGCAGCAAAACAAGTACTATTGCTATTTTTTTTATAATTTTTTTTGCTATCATTTGTTTAAGTTTTAAATTTCAAAGTTAGTAATATTGTACTTAAAATTACGATTGTCTAAATCTGTTCCCCTGTATTTAGTCAAGACAACGATTACAGATAATAGTGCCAACACCTGAAAAAATTGTCTTACAAATTCAAAACAATAAATTAAATAAAAGTCATGTTTATCTATATGTTGGACAAAAAATGATACTCTGAAAAATGATAGCCCCAGCCATAAAGAAACGGGAATAACGGCATTTTGTATTTCAAAATAGTTTTTCTCATAATCCTTTATGTGCTTCATCTGTTTGCTTATACATAACAACCATGTCGATATCACGACACTTATCAAATCGTAAACAAAGTATAGATAGTTTATCACCAATCGATGATAATATGCTCTTGTATAGAATAATACAATATCACAGGCTGTGTTGGTCATGCTATATATAAGCCAGATACTCCACAAAATGATGGTAATGGTTAATAGTGTGTTATTCTTTTTTAATTTACTATCTAAAAATTGATCATTCTTTCTTTTGTAGAAGTCTAAAATAAATAGCAGCATCCCGGTAATTGCAATGGCCATTATGGGATAGTTTAGCAATTTTAGAAATTTAACATTAAAAAGGCTATCAATATGTGGCATATTTATCATGAATGTTGTTGCTAAAGCCACGAATAGTATTTCAACGAACAGGCATAATGATATAAAAATCATTGCACAGACAAACCGTTTTTTTGATTTCATAATGATTAAATTTATTGTTTAATTAATTATTATTTTTGACAAAATAACATCAGTTTTATTTAATAGATACTTACGGTAAATTCACGGTAAATTCCGATTGTTTATTTTAATACCTATATTTGAGTTATTCTTTTTATATAAACAAAACAATCGCTTAAAATCAATTTTAATAGTTATCAGCCATGAAAAAAAAATTCACTTTGAAATCATTAAAAATGATGGGTAGAATCCTTCTTTTAACCATTATCTGCAGCGCCTGTTCTTCAAAGCACAATAACAAAAACGATAATGTCGAGCAAATTTCTGTGTTAGATGAAAATATGATAACTGGTTTTGCTGGGAACATGAAAATATACCTGCGAGCTAACGATATACATAACTTTGACGAAATGAACCTTGATCAAATGGCTGTTCAATGCTATAAAATTTTTGCCAAAAATATTAATACAGGATATACTGCACAATGCGATAGCGTTTTTGCATATAAAAATGAAATGCCTATACCAAATTATTTATCTGCGGTAGATGTTAATTTTTTAACCGGCCCAAATGGTTTTATGGCTTACCTTTTCATGAGACTCAAAACCACAAAAGATAATAAAAAAATGATAGCAGAAATTCACAATTTGCAGATATTAATTGGAATCATGAAAGGTTATCCATATTATATGAATGATTCAAATGTAAAAACAGATCGCCGCTGGTTTGAAGGGTTTCAATGGAATTTTGAAAGTTTCATAGAAAAAGAAAAAGAAAAAAATCCCGAACTCAATTCGATACTGCAATCAATAACACCAAGTGGGTCTTATAAATATTGATATGCAGTTTTCTAAAAACCCTCGCTGCCGTGGAATTGCATTTCGTCATATCAGTTCAAAATAATGTATTTATTTTATTTAAGGCAGCCGGGATAAAATGCTCTTTGCACCCCCATATTTTGTCCGGTTGCCATTCGCTATTTTAGAGGTTTTAGTATCGTATGCTATTCTAACATAATAAGCATTATAAAACAGGCAGGCGAAATTTCCAAGTTATAAGAGTGTAATTGCTTTGCTATTTAATAACTGACCAGTTTGCGATTTGTATTTTACACAAAATATTCATTTTTCAAAACAAAAATTTTGCCCCCTGTTTGGCAAATTGTTTGGCAAATAAAAAAAGGGCTTCAGTCTTTTTCTTCTGAAACCCTTTACTGAGGCGTGGTCCCACCTGGACTTGAACCAGGGACCACCTGATTATGAGTCAGGTGCTCTAACCAACTGAGCTATAGGACCTATTGCAAAAAGAGCAACATTCTTGGTTTTGTGGCTGCAAAATTACATCTTTGCAGTTAATTATCCAAAAAAAAATTAATGTCTGATAAAATTATTAAAAACATCATTTTCGATTTCGGAGGCGTCATTATAAACATCGACTACTGGAGAAGCATTAACGCCTTTATTGATATGGGCTACGACAATTTCGACAAGATATATTCCCAGGCAAGCCAGGCTGAAATATTTGACAAAATTGATAAGGGAACTATCAGTGCCGATGAATTCAGAAGTGAACTGATGAAATTTTTTCCTCCGGATACTACCACCAAAATGATTGATGACGCTTGGAACGCTATTTTGTTAGGAATACCCGAACACAGGGTACGTATGCTGGAAAAGGTCCGGAAAAACTACCGTATCATACTGATGAGCAATACGAACATCCTTCATTATGAACAATATATCAAAGAACTGAAAGAAAAATTCGGATATTCCGATCTTTCCGGTTTGTTTGAAAAAGTCTATTTGTCTTTTGAGCTGGGAATGCGTAAGCCGGACAAGAAATTTTTCAATCTGATTTTAGAAGAAAATCATCTTAAACCCGAAGAAACACTTTTTATTGACGACTCGGAACAAAACCTGCCCCCGGCACAAAGCCTGAACCTTCAGACTATCTTTTTAAACAGCGGTATGGACGTAACCGACCTTTTCGAAAACGAGCTGCTGAAAAGCAGTTTGCTCCGCTTGCACAAATAAAATTGGTCAAAATAAGCCACTACAGAGATGCATATCTGCCTGAGGACGGAAAAAAAATGGAACTCAAAACATCAGTCTATCTGTAATGTTCCGCGATTTCTTCCAATACCGATAAGGTTTCTTCAAGAGTATTGGTGCTTACAAGCTTCGTACGAAACTGTTTAAAATTTTCCAATGCTCTGAAAATGGAACTGTAATGTTTCCGCATTTCCAATATGGCTGTCCGTTCACCTTTATTATTTACAGAACTTAATAAATGCCCGGTAACCATTTCGATCCTTTCGCTGATCAATGGTGGGGTTGGCGTCTTGCCATACTTCAGGTACTCTTTGATATCTTTGAATATCCAGGGATTTCCGATGGCTGCCCTGCCGATCATGACACCGTTCACCCCATAACGGTTTTTCATCTCCTGCGCAAACTGCGGCGAATCCACATCGCCATTGCCTATAACGGGAATTGTTATCCGTGGATTATTTTTTACTTCCCCGATCATTGTCCAGTCGGCTTTGCCCTTGTACATCTGCGATTTTGTCCTTCCGTGGATGGTAAGAGCGCTGACCCCCGCATCCTGAAGTTGTTCGGCCACATCCATGATGACAATGTTCTTTTCATCCCAGCCCAGGCGGGTTTTTACAAATACAGGTTTCCGGGTATTTTTTATTACTTCGGAAGTTATGGCGATCATTTTCGGAATGTCTTTTAATAATGCAGCACCCCCGCCCTTTTCAACAATTTTTCTGACAGGGCATCCAAAATTAAGGTCTATGAAATCAGGATCTGCTTCCTCGGCAATACGGGCTGCCGCGACTAAAGAATCCGCATTATTGCCAAACAACTGAATTCCTATCGGTCGCTCGTTTTCACCGAATTTTAGTTTTTTTTGGCTTTTTTCAGCATTGCGAAGCAGCCCGTCGGCAGCAACAAATTCCGTAAAAACCAGGTCAGCGCCATAGGATTTGCAGATCTTCCGGAACGAAGTATCTGTAACATCTTCCATGGGTGCAAGCGCAAGTATGAATTCCGAAAAAAGATTTTTTATTAAATCGTTCAAAATAAATTTTTTCTATATTTTTGTAAAGATTACACCGAACAAAAGTATCTAATTTGACGTATTAAAGCAACCATTTATTATTTTTGATTGTCTAAATCAATGTTCCTGAAAAATCCAAATTAAGAAATTAAAAAATTAAATAATGAAAAAAATATTTGTTTTCTTTATCAGTATTCTTAGTGTTATCGCTTTCTCTGTAGCGCCTGTCCGCACAGCCCATGCGCAATTGACGGTCACTCAGGGTGCTGCTCTTAGCATGACCCCGGTGCAATTAGTTCAGCAGATATTGGTAGGTACCGGAATCACCGTCAGCAATGCAACGCTCAACGGTTCTGCGGCAACCATCACGGCAAATTATGTAGGTTCATTTACTACAGCAGGCACAGCCACCACCCAACTTGGGTTTACCGGAGGTATCATACTTGCATCCGGAAATGCAACAAACGCTATAGGCCCTAAGCCGGACAAGCCGGAACCAAAAAGGAAAAGTTTGTAACTTTACTTCATGGAATTATTGACACAAAGATACAACGAAAAGATAACAGGAGTACTATGTTGTTAT
>Ga0209099_1002254_pt1 | contig 17383 bp, 15 predicted proteins | sample AD_JPNHW2_MetaG_FD_184430 | JGI IMG/M metagenome (GOLD analysis project Ga0209099, IMG submission 184430) | Active sludge microbial communities of municipal wastewater-treating anaerobic digesters from Japan - AD_JPNHW2_MetaG (SPAdes) (version 2) | ecosystem: Engineered > Bioreactor > Anaerobic... | reverse complement strand
CATCGGCTTGTAACGCACCTGAAGTGCCTAACCGGATGATATTCAGCGATGTATGCCGCGATTTTGGCTCACGTGTTTCAAGGTTGATATTGACAACTGCATCCAGCTCATTCATCACAATATCCAGGTTATCAGTCCCCATGCCTGTGGAAAGGACTGTCAACCGCTTGCTGCCGATATCACCTGTGTGGGTGACCATCTCGCGGTTCTGCACCCTGAATTCAATTCGGTCGAAATGCTTTGAAATTTCAGGTACACGGCCAGGATCGCCAACAACAATAACTGTATCTGCAAGATTCTCAGGTTTCAGATGGATGTGATACAGGCTGCCATCATTGTTTAAAATAAGTTCGGATTCAGGAATACGCGACATATCAGTAACTTTGCCTCAAAAGTACAAATAAGCATTTAATCAGAGATATTAGTAATCATCAGGATCAGCCCTAAAGACAATCTCTGCAGATTTTCAATATTAAATCCGGCCAGGAAGCCAGGATAATGAATTGAAATCGGCATCGGTTAAAGTTCCTGAAATTGTATGATTACTACCTGATTATCAATAAAATTCTCAGAAAATGATTGCTGAAATTATCACAATTGGAGACGAACTTCTCATAGGGCAGGTGATCGATACCAACAGCGCGTGGATGGCGACAAAGCTCAACGAACATGGTATAGGGGTGAAACAGATTACGAGCATTTCCGATAACCGGGAACACATTCTTACCACGCTCAAAGAAGCATCGCAGCGTGCAAACCTCATCCTGATCACCGGTGGCCTTGGCCCGACCAAGGATGATATCACGAAAACGACATTATGTGAATATTTCAGCACCGGTTTGGTATTCAGCGAGATAGCTTATAAAGGTGTAAGTCGCCTTTTCAGAAACCGGGGTTTAACTGTAACAGATCTTAACCGTCAACAAGCTATGGTGCCTGAAAATTGCACGGTCATTCCAAACAGCAACGGCACTGCACCGGGTATGTGGTTCCAAAAAGATGAAATAATTTATGTTTCAATGCCCGGTGTGCCTTTCGAAATGAAAGCCATGATGGAAAATGAAGTTCTTCCCAGGCTTGCCGGCAAAAGCAACTATAGTATCATTCACCGCACCATTCTTACCGAAGGTATCGGTGAATCATTCCTGGCGGCAAAAATTGCTTCATGGGAGAATAATCTTCCTTCTGAAATCAAACTCGCCTATTTGCCCCAACCAGGTATGGTTCGGTTGCGGTTAACTGCCAAAGGCACTGATAAACTGATACTTGAGAAAGAGTTGAAGGATTCGGTTGATGAACTTTTCAAACTTGCCGGTGAATACATCTTTGGTGAAGGGGAAGAAACCCTGCAGAATATTACCGGGCAATTACTGAAAAAATACGGGAAGACTCTGGCAACTGCAGAAAGCTGTACAGGAGGTTACCTGGCACACCTGATCACCAGTATTTCGGGCAGCAGCGAATACTTTAAAGGCTCGGTGATTGCTTATGCCAACGAGATCAAGGAAAGAATGCTGGGTGTGGAGCCAGAAACGCTGGCTAAACATGGCGCTGTGAGCGAAGAAACCGTTAAGCAGATGGCCGAAGGGATAAGAAGCAAATTTAAGGTTGATTATGCTGTGGCAACAAGCGGAATCGCAGGGCCAACAGGTGGTTCGCCTGAAAAACCGGTCGGTACAACCTGGATTGCCATTGCTTCACCTTCAGGAACTATCGCTAAAAAATTCATGCTTGGCGACCACCGCGAACGCAACATTCAGCGGGCTGCCATTTCTGCCCTGAGCCTGCTCAGAAAAAAGATACTTGAAGATTTTGAGAAGTAAGAATTATTGCGGTTTTCTTCTGATGAGAAAAACTTTCGCAAGCAATTGATTGATTAAAAGGGAAATTGTGTCATTTCCCTTTTTTCTTTTCGCTGAACAGTTTATCATCCAAACCAGTATTCACCTTATAATTTGAATACGTGATAGTTACCTTTCCTTTATTGGTTTTTGCCGCACCCTTTTTCTTATCAGAAACATTGATTTCCCCGGTGGCCGTCTTCGGCATATTCATATCCTTAATGTCAAAATTAACGGTAAGTCGCTGAGGCAAATCGAAAGGCTGGTTGTTGTACTCAAATACCACCTGGAAAGCTCCACCAGATTTCGAATTGATCTCAAACTGCAAAATTTGTTTCTTCACCGGGTCAATCCAAAAAGTATTCAGAATCACATCACTTTCAGGATCATGAGGAATAGTTTTTATCACATCCACAACCGTATTGCCCCACTTTTCGTTCCTGATATAAACCGCAGTAAAATCGCTGCCAATGAACGATGCCGGATCGAAACTCGCGGCTCTCTTGGGCAACAGCGCAAAACCTTCAGTTTCAATATGAACTTTGTCAGGATATTTATAGTAAATCCTTGCCTGCTTTTCGGCCATTTTTAAAAATGCAACATCAACCAGTATGCGAGCGTCAACCGTATAATCTTTAATTCCTGAATACTTGGATTTCAGAGAGTTGAGTACAACATTCGGATCCTTTGTCTGCGACAGCGCCGGCAGCGAAAAGGTCAGAATCAGTAAAATCAGCGCTTTTTTCATGCTTAACTAAGTATGTCTTTCCGTTTAAAGATCCATAAAGTCGCAGCAAACAGAACCGCGATATGCATCAGGCTTACAAATATTGACAGGTATATCTGCCGCCAGTCAATGGTGTAATCAAAGAAAAGTGTCCAGGAATTGATGTACGATGTAAAGAGCAGTTTGCGGATTACATGAAACGCCTCCAGGTTCAGGTTCGTGATAATGGTGAAACTGAGAACGATAGCCATCGTGCTGACGATGGGCCCGATGGAATTGTTGGTGAGCACTGAGAAAAAGAACGCCAGGGTAGTCACCAGGGTCATCCCCAGGAAAGCGAATCCAAATGCTCCGAGGAACTTTGGCAGCACTTCCTTCTCAGGAAAAATGTTGAGCGTTTTGCTGAAAACGATCAGGTCGCCGGTACCAAAAACGAGTGAACTGATACCGAGGCTCAGTATCATCAAAAACAGGACAATGAGAAAAGTATAAGTGACTGAAGCTATGTATTTTGCCGTAATCAGTGATACACGTGAAACAGGGCGCGTAAGTATCAGCCTCAGCGTACCTGCATGAGCCTCGCCGGCAATGCTGTCGCCGGCAACAAACGTAACAAGGAAAGGCAGAAGCACCCAGAGGCTGTTCATGAGCATAAAACTGATGAAGTATCCGTTCATCAGGTTGCCTTCGAGCACAAATGTATCCTGCAGGTTTTGGGTAAACATGTCAATAAATGTCTGTCCCTCAACCCACATGGCCGCCTGGAGGATTGAAACCAGGACGAAAATTACAAGGAAACCGATGTAACTGCGCTTCCGGCCAAAAACTTTTTTCAACTCAATGAGTATCAATTTAACCATGGTTTTCAGGTCTTATCCAGGAAATATTGTTCCAGTGAGTTCACAGGCATGAGCGAATATACTTTCAATCCATTATCAACCAGCAACTTATTAATATCGGGAACTAGTTCCCTGTTGGCTTTCATCACGATATTACCTTCATGATCAATCATTAAATCCATTGTTTCTGGTTTCTCTTTCAAAACCGCCACGGCCCTTTCCGGTTCCGAAACAGTGATTCTCAGGTTCGATTCAGCAGCATTCAGCAGTTCCTGAACATTGCCTTCAACCACTTTAGCGCCGTGATCGATTATGAGCATCCTGTTGGCCATCAGTTCAATGTCCTTCAGAATGTGCGATGAAATGAAAATTGTTTTCCCGAATTCCCGGTTAAGCCTGACAATGATCTCCCGCATGTCCTTCATCCCTTTCGGATCAAGTCCGTTGGCGGGTTCATCGAGAATGAGAAGTTCGGGATCGTGAACAATAGCCTGGGCGATGCCAAGCCGCTGCTTCATTCCGTGTGAAAAGGATCTTACGGGGCTGTTCCACCTTTCCTCAAGGCCGGTGAGCGCGAGCACATCCATAATCCGGCTGTGGCTAATCTTTTTGCCTGATAACCTGCCAAGCAACTCAAGATTACCATAGGCACTCATATACTCAAAAAGCCTTGGCTCCTCAACCAGCGCACCAATTCCTGATAAAATCCTCTTACGGTTTCTGCTGAGCGGTAAACCGAAAATATTAATATCCCCTTCATCCTGGCGAATCAACGATAAAATCATCCGGATCGTAGTGCTTTTGCCAGCACCATTCGGCCCGAGGAATCCAAAAATGTCACCTTTAAAAACAGTAAAACTGAGGCCATAAACAGCCTGAATCCCCTTGTAATTCTTTACCAGGCCTTGAGCTTCTATGAATACAGTGGTTTCCAAAATATTATGATAATGGGCTTCAAATCAGTAATAAGCATCGGCGATTTACTTTAACAGGAACACGTTTCAGCTATTGCAAATATATTAATATTAGAATTTGTTACATGCAAAATCAATGTTTTTAAGCAACGCAATAATCAATGTTTGAATGCTGGTATTCAGCATCTAGTCAACAGAAAAAACTTCTGATTCTTCATATCGCGATGCAATGCTGATAACCGTCCCGTTAGCATGCCGGCCAAACAATTCTCTGACTATTTCAGGCTTATTGTTCACCTTCGAAAGGTGCGAGAGCACAAGGTGCTTCAGCCCGGACGAACGGTGATTGCTGAAAAGATCAAGCGCCTGGTCATTCGAAAGATGCCCGTGGTCGCTGCGGATGCGCTTTTTTAGGTAATAGGGATAAAAGCTTTGCTCGAGCATCTGTTCATCGTAATTGGCTTCAAGAAAAGCAGCATGGCACCGGCCGAACTGAGCCTTCACCTCCTCGCAGGCTGAACCGATATCGGTCATCACACCTACATTAAGCCCGTTGTGGCTTATCACAAAACTTTGCGGATCGGCTGCATCATGCCTTTTGGCAAACGGTTCAACAACCAGCGATCCCAATGAAATTTTATCGTCAGGACTGAAATAATTCAAAAGCGATGGACTTATCCGTATATTACTGTGACTGTGCGTGGCGGCTGTGATATAAACCGGCAGGTTCATTTTTCGCGAAAGCACTTCCGCCCCCCGGGTATGATCGCTGTGCTCATGCGAGATAAACACAGCCCTCACTTTCATAAAGTCCAAACCCAGCCTGGACATTCGCCGAAATGTTTCACGGCACGAGATCCCTGCATCTATTAATACAGCATCCTGCTCATTGCCAACATAATAGCAATTACCATTGCTGCCTGAATTCAGTGATGCAAATGTTAGTGACATAGGCGGTAAAAATAACGCATTAATCGGATAGTGCAATATGGATTGAGAAATGAAGATGCTTAGTATATTTGGTAATTCAATAACAAAGTGATGATACGTATTGAGACTGTAACCCGGGCAAATGCCAAAGAAGCTGGATTTTATTGTGTTCAGAACAAAAAGTCGCCAGGCCACCTCGCAAAATTGAAATGGATAACCGATGATAAAAACAACGGTATAAACATAAAAATAGCCTTCGATGAGCAAGGCAAACAACTTGGGTTTATTGAATATGTAAACTCCGAAAACGCCTGGAGGCCGGTCAGAGCAGATAATTACTGTTTTATACAATGCATCCTGGTGATCTCAAAAGAAGCCAGGTCAAAAGGAGTAGCCACAGCGTTGCTCAATGAATGCATGAATGAAGCCAGGCAAAGCGGGAAAAACGGCGTATGCGTTATTTGCAGCAACGGAACCTGGATGGCCGACAGAACCCTGTTTGAGAAAAACGGGTTTACCCTAACCGGAAGACTCGAACGATTCGACCTGCTCACGCTGCAATTCAACAGCAGCAGCAAACTCCCGGCTTTCATCGACTGGCGGTTGAAGCTACACCAATACCAGGGCTGGCATCTTGTGTATGCTGATCAGTGCCCCTGGCACGAAAAATCAGTCACCGACCTGCAACAAGCAGCAACTGACCATGGCCTAAAAATTCATGTACACAAATTGCTTACAGCTGCCGAAGCGCAGCTAGCGCCTTCCGGGTTCGGGACTTTTGCTCTCATCAACGATGGCCGGCTTATTGAGGATCATTACATCAGCCGGTCACGCTTCGAAAACATCCTGAAAAAAGAGTCCGGGATAAAATGATTTCCCTGGTTCAGTATAAGCACTGATTGCCGGATTAACGGAATTAATATCTTCGCGATGCGCTTCATTATTAGCCTTTCACAAATCATAAGCAGCATAAAAACATGAAATCATATGAAAACATTTCTGCTTAAATCGTCAGCTATCCTCTTGATGCTGTTCATCAGCCCGGCCACTTTTTCACAGGAGCCGCTATCGGGCAAGGATGAACGTATGGCCTGGTGGCGTGATGCACGGTTCGGGATGTTCATACACTGGGGCTTATATTCAATTCCGGCCGGTGAATGGAAAGGCGATAAGAGTCATGCTGAATGGATCAGAACAACGGCTCAAATCCCGCTGGAGGAGTATAACAAATATGTTGGACAGTTTAATCCGGTGAAATTCAATGCCGAAGAATGGGTTTTGGCTGCAAAAGATGCCGGCATGAAGTATATTGTACTTACCTCAAAACATCATGACGGATTTTGTCTGTGGGATTCTGATCAGACTGATTTCGACGTAATGAGCACACCTTTTAAAAGAGACATCCTGAAAGAACTTGCCGATGCATGCCGCAAATACGATATGCGCATCTGCTGGTATCACTCCATCATGGACTGGCATCACCCTGATTATCTTCCCCGCCGCGAATGGGAAACCAGCCGCTCCACCGAAGGTGCTGATTTCGGAAGGTACATCCAATACCTTAAAAACGAGGTGCATGAAATACTCACAAAATATGGCGACATTTCCATCCTTTGGTTCGATGGTGAATGGGAAAGCACTTGGAACCACGACCGCGCCGTTGATCTCTACAATTATATCCGTTCGTTCAACAAAAATGTCATCATAAATAATCGTATCGATGTTTTCCGCGACGGGATGGCCGGAATGAGCAGCAATCAGCAGGCGCTTGGTGATTATGGCACACCCGAACAGGAAATCCCTGATACCGGCATCCCCGGTGTGGACTGGGAATCATGCATGACCATGAATGATCACTGGGGTTATAACGCTGCTGACCAAAACTGGAAATCAGCCTCACAACTCATTCAAAACCTGGTAGATATAGCATCAAAGGGAGGCAACTACCTTCTAAATGTCGGTCCCACGTCTGAAGGAGTATTCCCTCCCGAAAGCATAGAAAGGCTGAAAGTCATTGGCAAATGGATGAAAGTGAACGGTTCAGCTATTTGCGGAACACAGGCAGGGCCGTTTGAAAACCTCGCCTGGGGAAGGTGCACCCAAAAACAAACCGACCAGGGCACCCGGCTCTTTCTGAATGTTTTCTCACCTGCCCCGGCAAAAATCTTGCTTCCCGGGTTGATGAATGAACCTGTAAAAGCCTGGCTACTTGCTGATGCTTCGCAAACGGCACTCACCATCACGAAGAAAAACGGGGGCACGGAAATAACGCTGCCCACATCAGGACTGGATGTGATCTGTTCGGTAATTGTACTTGATATTAAAGGAAAGTCTGAAGTGGTCAAAGGACCAGAATTCAGCTACAAGTATGACGCTACCGGCGATAAAGTGGAGATCAGCCTGCTGCCTGGGATATCAAGGCCCGATCTCACAATCTATTACTCCACCGAGGGCACAACGCCAACCGATAAAATGCAGGCTTTCACAAAAGCAGTTGCACTAAAACTTCCTGTCAATTTCAAGGCTGTTACCTATGTCGGGAAAAAGCGCACCGGCGATATGACCGAAATAAGCCTGCCTCTTTCGTTCGGCAAAACAGTCACACTATCGAAAGAGCCATCAGAAAAATATAAAGCGCTGGGCGCCGCTTCGCTTACTGATGGCATTTCGGGATCCAAGAAGTTTACCGATGGCAAATGGCTTGGTTTCGAAGGCGATGATGCAGAAGCCATCATTGATCTGGGCAAAAAAACTGCTATACGGTCTGTCAGGCTGAATTACCTGGTGAATACCGGATCCTGGATTTTTGAGCCTGTGGAAATATCTGTCGAAACCTCCGGAAACGGCGAAAAATATACATCTGTCCTGAACAAAAAATTCAATGCTTCGTTGTGGAAGCAGCCTGATGGAGTGAAGCAGTTCTCTGATGTTTTCCCTGAGACAAATGCACGATTTGTGAAAGTGACCGTTTCGAATCGTGGCACCTGCCCCGAAAATCACCCCGGGAAAGGTGGAAAAGCCTGGATATTTATGGATGAAATTAGTATTGACTAACAGTATTCAATGTGTACTTAAAATATTTTTGCGCAACTCCTTGTAATATCAATTTTTATTACGACCTTTGCACTCCATTTTTGAAAACCCTATTGCCATGTCACGTGTTTGCGAAATTACCGGAAAGAAAATGATCGTTGGAAACAGCGTTTCCCATTCCAATATTAAAACCAAACGTAAGTTTTATCCCAACCTTCAGACCAAGCGTTTCTACATTCCTGAAGAAGATGAATGGATCACACTGAAGGTTTCGGCTGCCGCAATCCGCACCATCAATAAAAAAGGCATCAGTGCCGTGCTGAAAGAAGTTGAAAAAAAAGGTAAAATCTAAAAATTGCCTCAACAAGATATACAGGGCTGCTTTTGACAACAAAAGCGGCTTTTTTATTTCTCAGCATCAGGAAACGCGGGCCCCATATGAAGAAATCTCATGAATCAACCGCTTCCCGCCCGGCCTTTCTTCTTCATCATAACGCTCTCAATTCAAAACACAAATCAAGTATCTTTGCACCGTATGAAGGTGAAACTCATCATAGTGATCTCTTTGCTTTTAATGGTTACATCCATAAAGGCGCAACACAATGATGGCGATCTTGTGCAATTCTCAGGTGTTATCGTCACTGCCGACAGCCTTCGTCCGGTGCCATTCACTCACATTCTGGTTGAAAAAACCAACAGGGGAACCACGTCAGATTATTTTGGCTATTTCTCAATTGTTGTGCACAAAACTGATGTGATTCATTTTTCAGCCATTGGTTACAAAAAAGTTGTTTTCCGCATTCCCGACACGCTTAGCGTAAACCGCTACTCGCTTATACAGGTGATGACCAACGACACCATTATGCTTGCCGAAACTGTGATCTACCCGTGGCCGACAAAGCAGCAATTCCGCGAAGCATTTATAAAACTTGACGTTCCGGATGATGACCTGGAAACAATCAGGAAAAATATGGCTTACATGGAAGTGCGCGACCGCCGGGGAAAAAACTATAACCCTGAACTTCATGGCATGGATGCAGCCATGAACTATCGCAACTATGTCGATAATTATTCCAGCAAAATGTATTATGCCGGGCAGGCAATGCCTAACAACCTGCTGAATCCGCTTGCCTGGGCCAAGTTTATACAGGCATGGAAACGGGGAGATTTTAAAAAGAAAAACTAAGTCATCGGACACTCTGTATTATACGATATTCAGTAACCTGACGTTTATTCCGTAATTAAACAGGCAACAACAACAAACAATCCTCCATCCTTGAACCAGGAAAAATCAAATTCAGCCCGGTGGCGCTTTTTTTTACTGATTGCTTTGTTTATTGTACTGACAAGCAATGTATTACAAGCACAAACATCAGCCCTGGTTTATGGTAAAGTAACCGACGAAGCCAATCAACCCCTGGAGTTGGTAAATGTAGCTGTGCTGGGTTCACCAGGCGGAGTGACTTCAGCCAAAGACGGGACTTACGAACTACGTGTTGCTGCTCAGAAATCGCTTACCATCGTTTACTCATTTGTCGGATTCGAGAGTGATACGCTGAAAATTATCCTTCGTCCCGATGAAAAGTTCCGGAGCGACAAAACCTTAAAACAAGTTGCGACGATCCTTCCGTATCTCATTGTCGAAGACAAAGCGTTGCGAAACACCAGCCTCAACCGTATTGATCCGAAAGCCGCCTCCGTGATACCGTCAGCATCAGCCGGAATAGAGTCGCTGGTCAAGACTATGCCCGGAGTAGTATCGAACAATGAACTGAGTTCGCAATATTCGGTTAGAGGTGGAAATTATGATGAAAACCTTGTTTATGTAAACGATGTTGAGATATACCGGCCTTTTCTGGTACGCTCAGGTCAGCAGGAAGGGCTGAGCTTCCTTAACAGCGACCTCGTTTCGTCGGTTTTGTTTTCTGCCGGCGGATTTGATGCAAAGTATGGCGACAAAATGTCGAGTGTGCTGGATATCAGGTATAAGAAACCGCAGGAGTTTGCCGGATCAGCTTCAGCAAGCCTGCTTGGAGCTACTGGTCATGTAGAAGGCACCTCGCAGAATCACCGCTTTTCTTACCTTGCCGGAATTCGTTATAAATCAAATCAATATCTGCTTAACTCGCTGGAAACCAAAGGCGATTACAAGCCGAAATATTTTGATTTGCAGAGCTTGCTGACATATAGCTTCAGCAAAAAAGTTGAGGTATCGGTCCTGGGATATGTTGCCAATAACGTTTACATGCTGGTGCCTGAATCAAGAGAGACAAATTTTGGCACTCTGAATGACCCGATGCGACTGAAAATATACTTTGACGGACGTGAATCAGACAGTTACAGCAGTATGATGGGTGCCGCGACTGTAAATTACAAGCCTTCTGATAAGCTGAATATCAAATGGATAGTATCAGGGTATAATTCGAAGGAGAATGAAGCGTATGATATTTTGGGACAATACTGGATACAACTTCTTGAAAATAAATCTGATTCTATCGAAGTAATTGAAAATAAAGGGATAGGCTCCTATCTTACACATGCCCGTAACAGGCTGAATATTAACGTGCTAAATATTGAGAACCGCTACTCATTCTCTTCAGGGAATAGTTACACCCAGTGGGGCCTAAAATACCAGCACGAAATTATCAATGACAGGATCAATGAATGGATGCTGATGGACTCAGCAGGGTTTTCAACACCTTACTCGCCGGGAATACCAGGAATGCCAGGCAATCTCACCGATCTTGATGTATATTACAACCTGAAAACCTCCGCTGATATCATTTCAAACAGGTATACAGGTTTTCTGCAAAACAGCCGGAACATTGACGGTGATTCTACCAGGCTTACTCTAACCACCGGAGTAAGGTTCCAGTACTGGGATTACAACGGCCAGTTTCTCGTAAGCCCAAGAGCAACAATATCATACAAACCAAACTGGCAACGCGATATACTCTTCAGATTCTCAACCGGTTACTATTTCCAGCCACCTTTTTATCGTGAACTGAGGAACCTTGTAGGGCAGATAAACCCGGAGATCAGGGCTCAAAAGTCAATACATTTCGTGTTGGGCAGCGACCTGAACTTCAGGGCCTGGGACCGCCCTTTTAAGTTTGTAAGTGAAGTTTATTACAAAATGCTGCGCGAGCTTATTCCCTACGAAGTTGACAATGTAAGGATACGCTACCTGGGTTATAACGATTCCGACGGTTACGCAGTGGGACTGGACATGAAAGTTAACGGTGAATTTGTAAAAGGTGTTGAGTCATGGGCCAGCCTTTCAATTATGCAAATTGAGGAAGACCTGTATGATGACTATTATTATGAGTATTACAACCAGTCAGGTGAACAAATAATTGCCGGTTTAACTGTTGACCAGGTTGTTGCTGATTCTGTCAGGATACAACCCGGTTTTATTCCCAGGCCAACTGATCAGCGGGTCACTTTCGGGCTCTTTTTCCAGGATTACCTGCCAATGAACCCTACCTATAAGATGAACCTTGGACTTTATTTCGGAACAGGACTTACAACCGGCGCTCCCAATACACCGCTGTATCAGCATGTTTTCAGGATGCCTGCCTATCGCCGGGTTGATATAGGTTTCGCCAAACAGGTCATTGGAAATGAAGCAGGCACTTCGTCAAGATCCTTCTTCAGAAGTCTGAAATCAATGTGGATCACTGCAGAAATTTTAAACCTGCTTCAAATCAACAACACGATCTCCTACATGTGGGTACGTGATTTTGATGGCAACCAGTACGGCGTTCCCAATTACCTTACATCCAGACAGATAAACCTGAAGGTTTCTGTTGAATTTTAGATGGCTTTAGGTTATCAGTAAATTGACAGAGGCTTCAAGCCTATATTTAATTTTCTATATTTATCCAACAGTATGATTATCCGCTGTTTAAGACAATTATCCTTTTCAAGTATTTTTTCTGATAGTGAACTTTTAGCATGAACTGATGTTATTTATACTGAATCTAAACTAAATTACTCAAATGTCATACCAGTTCCCCGAATTACCTTATTCTTTCGACGCTTTGGAGCCTTATATTGACAGGGCTACCATGGAAATTCACTTCACAAAGCATCACAAAACCTACTTCGATAAGTTTGTAGCAGCCATAAAGGACACAGGATTTGACGGTAAGCCTTTGGATGAGATCATCCGCAATGCCGGCAAATTACCAGCTGCCGTCCGCAATAACGGCGGAGGTTTCTTTAACCACTCTCTTTTCTGGGAAATTCTTTCCCCCAGTGGTGGTGGCGACCCTGTTGGTAAGCTTGCTGACAGTGTTAAAAAGCAATATGGTTCGTACGAAGAATTCAGAAATCGTTTCACCGATGCTGCCATTAACCGTTTCGGTAGCGGCTGGGCATGGCTCAGTGTGAAACCTGATGGCAGCCTTTGCGTTTGCTCAAGCCCTAACCAGGATAACCCGATGATGGATGTTGCTGATTGCCAGGGAACTCCAATCCTTGGACTCGATGTGTGGGAGCACGCCTATTATCTCAAATACCAGAATCGCCGTCCCGAATACATTTCTGCATTCTGGAATGTTGTAAACTGGGAGAAGGCAAACGCCAACTTTGAAGAGGTTTTATCAAAACTTTAAAATCTGAAGGACGTGTTTGTTTGGTTGATTGAACCGGGAGTTGCGATATACTGTAATTCCCGGTTTTTCAATCACTTAAGTAATAAAACTATTCATTTAACACTGACCTTGCCCGTAAATTGAGTATCTTTAATCGCTGAAATTTGAATTAAAAAAACTGAAACATCAAACGGAATATGAAAAGAACATTGATACTCTGCACCATTATCACAATTCTGGTAGTCCAGGCTAACGCCCAGTACAATTACAGTAACGAAGCCGGCATGGTTACTACCGGAGAAGCTAAGCTTTATTCGCAGGCAGCTGATGGCAGGCAAACCGGTTTTCGTTTCCCGGCATTACCATACACCTATAACGGACTTCAGCCGGTTATTGACAGCCTCACTGTTGCCATTCATTATAACAAGCATCACCGCGGATATTACGACAAATTTGTTGCCGCTGTTAAAGGCACTCCGCTCGAAACGCAGCCAATAGCACAGATATTCGCAAATATCAGTCAGCAGCCGGTCGCTATACGCAACAACGGCGGCGGTTATTACAACCATTTTCTATACTGGGAAAACATGCAGGTGATGCAGGGAGCGGCACCATCAGGCGACCTGGCTGCGGCAATCGGTAAAAAATTCGGAACACTTGACGCACTGCGCGATCAATTTGGCAATGCTGCCAAAGGCCTGTTCGGCAGCGGCTGGGCTTGGCTGATCCTGAATAAGGACAAGGAACTTGAGGTTTCCACTACTCCCAACCAGGACAATCCGCTGATGGATGTTGCAGCCGTAAGGGGTATTCCCCTGCTCGCACTTGATGTTTGGGAGCACGCATATTACCTCAACTACCAGAACAAACGGGCTGATTATGTTGATACTTTCTGGAAAATCATCAATTGGGATGAGGTAGGCAGAAGATATTCTGAAGCAATGAAGAAAAACTAAAATATCTATTGCATATTTATCAGCACCACCGCATACGCTGATACGCCTTCTCCCCTGCCTTCGAAACCTAGTTTTTCGGTAGTTGTAGCTTTAACCGAAACCTGGTTAATAGAAATTCCAAGGATTCCTGAAATAGTTTTCCGCATATTTTCAATGAAGGCTGCGACTTTTGGAGCCTGCAATGCTATGGTGGAATCGATGTTTACTATGCTGTAACCTCCGGCAGTCATCAAATCGTTCACTTTTCCGAGCAATATTTTACTATCGATGCCTTTCAGGGCAGGATCGGTATCTGGAAAATGTTTGCCAATATCGCCAAGTGCAGCAGCCCCGAGCAAAGCATCACAAATAGCATGTAACAATACATCGGCATCAGAGTGGCCTTCAGCGCCAAATTCCGACGGTATCAGCACTCCTCCAAGCCAGAATTGCCTGCCTGTAGCAAGCCGGTGAACATCATAACCAAAACCTATGCGTTGACTCATATTGATGACATTTATGCAAATATATCACTAAAACCGCTCACCGGGGATGCAAAAAAATCCGGACCTCTCAGCCCGGATTTCTTTATGAATATGTATGTTTATTTCTTTCCGCCGCCTGTTACTGCATCAAAATTGAGCAACAGGGAGAACCGCAATGTGTTTTCGAGCGGGTTTTCCTGCTTCATCGGAATCAGGTAGGAGAAGTCGAGGCCAAATACATTGTACCTGAGGCCTGCACCCAGGGTAAAATACTTACGGTCGCCCTTGGTAGCATCCTCGTAAAAGAAGCCGCCACGTAAGGCGAATTGCTTGTTATACCAATACTCAAGGCCGGCAGAGATGCTCACTTCACGCAGTTCCTCTTTAAAACCATCAGGTGCATCGTAGAACGAATGCAACATACCTAAAGGAACCGAAACGTCGGGATCCATACCACTTATAATGGTATTTGAATCGCTGTAAAGCGGTGTGGTTGGCACAAGTAATTTATTGAAATCAACCATAAACGACATACGGTTGTATTCATCAAAATCAAGGGTGAGTGAAGGCCCGATCCTAAGATTTGTCGGGATGAAGTCTTTCACGATATTATCGTTGCTGTAAGAGATTTTTGCACCAATGTTTGAAATATTTGCACCCCAGGCAAATATAGCATCCATACCGTTCAGTTCAAGAGGAAGTTGCTGATAAACTGCTACATCTGCTGCTGCAGTATTACCAGGTTTTGTTGACTGTGAGCCAACCTGCTGGCCGAGTGTAAGGTTTGAATGGATAAACCGGGCGGCGACTGCGCCTGACAGAGTTTTTGTAAATTTTCGGGAATATGTACCGTCAATGGTAAATTCATTGGGTTTGTAATCGCCGATAGGCTGGCCGAATGCATTGGTAAACTGTATATTACCCAGGGAAAAATAGCGAAGCGAAGCGGCTATCGTCTGGTTTTTATCAAGCCTCATATAACCAGTGAGATAGGCAAGGTTAATATCCGGAACAAGCTTATGCAACCATGGGCTGTAATTCACGGCTACACCCATTTGTTTGTCAATAAATGCATATTTAGCTGGATTCCAGTGCATTGAGTTTTCATCAGGGGTCGAGGAAACGCCGGCATCGCCAATTGCTCCTGAACGGGCATCCGGTGAAACCATCAGGAAAGGAACAGCAGTCTGCACAACATTAAGCCTGTCCTGTGCATTCACTGCAGTAGCCAACACCATCGCAACCAGCAATGTAAAGGAAAAAATAGATTTTGTATTCAACATGATAAACTTTTTAGATATAGAGTGCAAATTTACACTTTTCGGTTTAACGGATTAAAAACGGCGTAATTTACAAGATATTGCATTCAGCCGCAAATTTGACGGCAACGCTACCTCGGATTCGATGTTTTTATCACTTTAACGGTTTTGGCAGCTTTACCGTTGTAGTCATCACTCACCCTAACTCTTAGCAGATACAAACCAGCCCCGGCTTTCTGCCCTGATTCGTTCAGGCCGTCCCATTGAACCGGGCCTGCCTTGTTACCCGATGAAATGAGTGTTACCTGCGGATATGACCGAACCAGGTGTCCGTCGGAGGAGATGACATCGAGTACAACATCTACCGATGAATCGAAAAGGTTATGCTCAAATTCAACGTTAACATCATCAGTAAAGGGATTCGGATAAGCTGTGATTGCTGTGATGCTGACACCCATATCTTTTTTGACAACAAAATTGATGGTGGCCTCCGACGAATTATTGAATACATCCCAGGCTTTCAGTGTTAACGTATGTTCTCCGTCTTCAAGCTGAAAGTACTGGTAAACCACTTTACCGCTCCGGTAACTGTCGAGGTCAGACTGGTAATATTCGTTGAGAACTGCGGAAGTGTTGTTATTATTATCAAGTGTTGCAACTATATCATGCCCTATTCCATTGCCCACTGTGTTGATACCGCTCTCATCGCTAATGATAGCCAGAAGTTTCGGGTTTTCACCTACAACGCTGCCATTAACAAATTCTTCGTTATTCATGTATAGTTTGATCTCGGGCCCCTGGTTATCAGTAATTTGCCCGTCAGCTGAACCACCAATTATGATCTGGTCAAAATAGCCGTTAGCATCAGTGTTGTCACTATTAGCATAATAAGAAATCTTGCCTTTGCCAAAACTGTAGTCAATGTCTTTCGGAACAACAAAAGTCAGGGAGAATTCCCCGGAAGCCACAGTGGCTTTGCCCTGGTAAAGGATATTGTCCTGCATTTCAAAATAGCGTGGCTGGCTTTCGGGATCGTTGCCTAAAGTCATACACCAGCGGGCCTTATCAAACACCTTAACAAAAAGAGTTCCATTGAAGGATGAGAGTTTGTTGCCTTCGGCATCGGCAATTATCCCGCCCAATTCAACTTTCGACATTGCCGCAGCGGTATCGCTTTCTTCGGAAACTGGCTGGTTATTCATTGTTGTCGTAACAACCTGGTATTTTGGGTAAGCCAGCATAAGCGCAGGGTCACCCAACAGCACAAAATTCCGTATTCCTGAAGGTGCGTTGTTTTCGTTTTTAGAGTAAGCCAAAACATCACCAAGTCGCGGATAAACGTCGTTCTCCGATGAAAATATGGTATCGTAAAGGTCCATGTTCAGTTGAATGTTGATCCCGGCATTGGCAAGTCTGGTTGTGGTGATGAGCCCGATACCTCCACCGGAAGTATTGAGGAACACTCTTTCACCGGCTGAAACCCGCTCAGGATCATCAAAGCGGCTGAATTCACAGGTAGCTGTTACAAACAAAGGCATGTTCTCATAGTTGGTCCAGCTGGCAATATCCTGAAGCGTGAGAACTTCTTCATGAGCCCAGCCCATTTCGCCTCCGTGGCCTGTATAGTTTACAATGAGCGCCCCTCTCTCAACCTGTGTGTTAATTGCCTGGTTTACATCGGGATATAAGGCTCCTGTGGGTGTTGAAACCCGCTTGTAAGCATCCAGGTAGATTTTATTCAGGTTATAATCAGCGGCATTTACTTTGACAATGGGTACCAGGTTATCCTCGGCCTGATGTATATGCGTATTGTTATCCTTGT
>Ga0209099_1002251_pt1 | contig 17407 bp, 18 predicted proteins | sample AD_JPNHW2_MetaG_FD_184430 | JGI IMG/M metagenome (GOLD analysis project Ga0209099, IMG submission 184430) | Active sludge microbial communities of municipal wastewater-treating anaerobic digesters from Japan - AD_JPNHW2_MetaG (SPAdes) (version 2) | ecosystem: Engineered > Bioreactor > Anaerobic... | reverse complement strand
CAATTTCATGACAACCAATATTTTTGTCAAAATATTTGAGTATGTATTGTTTGGAGGATTTCTTATTCATATTCTGATTGGAATCATTGTAACTTTAAAAAACTGGGCTTCCCGCCCCGTCAGGTATCATGTTGTCAATAAGTCGCACACGGAATTTTTCTCGAAATACATGATCTATACAGGAATTATTATTTTTATTTTCCTGATCCTGCATTTCATGCATTTCTTTTTCATCAAAGCAGGATTGGTCCAGCCACCTGCCGGAATCGGACAACATGATTTTTATCAGATGGCGATTTTACTTTTTCAGAATAAACTTTATTCAATAATTTATATTGCTTTTTTTATTTTTCTTGGCTTCCACCTCAATCATGCGATACTCTCGGGTTTTCAAACATTCGGACTGAATCATAATAAGTATAATAAAGCTATTAAAGTCGTCAGCATGCTTTATGCAATTGTTGTTGCCGGCGGTTTTTCAATTATCCCCGTTTATTTCATGTTTTTCTTTTAATTCATACTTCCCAATAGTAAATCATAAATCAATAACTTAAAATATAACACCCCAGCAGCTATGACAAAATTAAATTCCAAAATACCTGAAGGCCCTTTAGCTGAAAAATGGACAACATATAAAGCAACCTGCAAATTAGTCAACCCGTCCAATAAACGTAAGTTAGACATAATCGTTGTAGGAACAGGACTTGCCGGAGCTTCTGCCGCAGCATCACTCGGCGAACTGGGATACAACGTCAAGGCATTTTGTTATCAGGACAGCCCGCGCCGTGCTCATAGTATTGCGGCTCAGGGCGGGATCAATGCGGCAAAAAATTATCAAAACGACGGTGATAGCGTTTACCGCTTGTTTTATGATACCATCAAAGGCGGTGATTACCGTGCTCGTGAAGCCAATGTTTATCGGTTGGCTGAAGTCAGCAACAGTATTATTGACCAGTGTGTGGCTCAGGGAGTCCCATTTGCCCGCGATTATGGCGGATTGCTATACAACCGGTCATTTGGCGGGGCGCAGGTGTCACGTACCTTTTATGCCCGCGGACAAACAGGTCAGCAATTATTACTCGGGGCGTATAGCGCATTAAGCCGTCAGATAAAAAAAGGTAGTGTTAAGTTATATAACCGGCGCGACATGCTTGATGTTGTGCTTGTAGACGGCAAAGCACGTGGTATCATTGTCAGAAATCTGGTTACCGGAGAAATTGAAAAATATTTTGGACACGCTGTAGTTCTGGCCACAGGCGGCTATGGGAATGCTTATTTCCTATCAACAAATGCTATGGGCTCAAATGCTACTCCTATATGGCGTGCATATAAAAAAGGAGCGTTCTTCAGCAACGCCTGTTTTACACAGATCCACCCAACTTGTATTCCGGTACACGGCGATTTTCAGTCGAAACTTACACTTATGAGTGAAAGTTTGCGGAATGATGGAAGAATCTGGGTTCCTAAAAACCTGGAAGATGCTCAGAAACTTCGCAAAAAAGAAATTAAACCTTCTGATATTGCCGAGGAAGATCGCGATTATTACCTCGAACGCAGGTATCCCGCTTTTGGGAACCTTGTTCCGCGCGATGTGGCTTCCCGTGCAGCAAAAGAACGTTGCGATGCCGGTTATGGAGTTAGTCATACCGGACTGGCCGTGTATCTTGATTTCAAAGATTCTATCGCGCGCCTGGGCAAAAACGTTATTGAAGAACGTTACGGGAACCTGTTCCAGATGTACGAACAGATCATCAACGAAAATCCATATGAAACACCGATGATGATTTATCCCGCTGTGCATTATACCATGGGCGGCCTTTGGGTTGATTATGATCTGATGACTACCATTCCTGGCCTTTATGCCATCGGAGAATGTAATTTTTCTGATCACGGTGCTAACAGGCTTGGCGCTTCTGCATTGATGCAGGGCCTTGCCGATGGCTATTTTATTTTGCCTTATACCATAGGGAATTATTTATCCGCTGAAATCCATACAAAACGTATTCCGACCGATGCACCCGAGTTTGTGCAGGCCGAAAATGATATTAAAAAGCAACTTGATAAGCTGAAAAACATCAAAGGCAAGCAATCAGTCGATTCTATTCATAAAAAATTCGGCAAGATGATGTGGGAAAATTGCGGTATGGGCAGAAACGAGGAGCGTCTGAAATTGGGCTTGTCGTTGGCGCCTGAAATTAAAAAAGAGTTCTGGAATGATTTGCTTATTCCCGGTGAGATGAACGAGTTTAATCCCGAAATTGAAAAAGCAAGCAGGGTAGCTGATTTTATGGAGCTGGGCGAACTAATCATGAAAGATGCGCTACAGCGCAGAGAATCATGTGGCGGGCACTTCCGTGAAGAAATGCAGACTGAAGAAGGAGAAGCAAAACGTGATGATGAAAATTTTGCATTCGTTTCTGCCTGGGAATATAAAGGCGAAGGCGTCGAGCCCGAAATGCATAAAGAAGAACTTACGTTTGAAGTTGCAAAACCATCGCAAAGGAGTTATAAGTAGCCACAAGCCATAAGCCACATGCCATTAACAAGTGGCTTATGGCAATTGGCACATGGCAAAAAATAAAGAAATGGGGGAAATTAATTCATATAAAGATTTGGATATATGGAAACAGGGCATTGAGCTAACTGTTGATATATATAGCTTGCTAAAAGATTTTCCTGTTGAAGAACGATTTGGAATAATTTCACAGATTAAAAGAGCATCAATCTCAATACCTGCTAATATTGCTGAAGGATGGGGAAGAAACTCCACAAAATCGTATTCTTTATTTTTGAAACAAGCAAGAGGGTCTTTATACGAGTTGGAAACAGAACTAATTATCGCAAATAGAATTGGATATTTAAAAGAAAATTGTGAAGATATTTTTGATAAAATAACAACATTATCGAAAATGATTAATTCATTAATAAATAAATTGGACAACGATAAATAAACTTAAAAATAGTGGCTATTGGCTAATGGCTGATAAATAAACCCATATTATGGACCTAACCTTAAAAATCTGGCGCCAGAAAAACGCCGCCGCAAAAGGAAAGTTTGAGACTTATAAAGTTCCCAATGTGTCTCCCGACAGTTCTTTTTTTGAAATGCTGGATACGCTTAACCAGCAGATTATAGAACAAGGCAACGACCCTGTTGCATTCGACCACGACTGCCGCGAGGGAATTTGCGGTACATGCAGCCTTTATATCAACGGCCGCCCTCACGGGCCAAAACGTGGCATCACCACCTGCCAGCTTCATATGCGTTCGTTCAATGATGGTGATACCATTGTGATAGAACCCTGGCGCGCAAAACCATTCCCGATAGTAAAGGATCTGGTGGTAGACCGTTCTGCACTCGATCTGATCATTCAGGCAGGCGGATATGTTTCGGTAAATACCGGCGGTATTCCTGATGCCAATGCGATTCCTATCCAAAAACTAAAGGCAGAACTTGCTATGGATGCTGCTGCCTGTATTGGTTGTGGCGCTTGTGTGGCGGCTTGTGCCAATGCTTCCGCCATGTTGTTCGTCGGGGCAAAAGTTTCACAACTGGCCTTATTACCGCAAGGAAGAATTGAAGCTGCCGACCGTGTTGAGAAGATGGTGGCTGAAATGGACAGGCTGGGTTTTGGCAATTGCAGTAATACTTACGCCTGCGAAGCAGAATGTCCTAAAGAAATTAAAGTGACCAACATCGCCCGTATGAATCGCCAGTTTATGAAAGCAAAGGTGTGTGCGGAAAAATATGAAATAAAAACTGCAGGCGCTTAATTTTTTTTCTGAATGATTTGAAAGCCGGTAATTTTGCCGGCTTTTTTTGTACTTTTGAATTATGTACAGAAAAATATTGATCTTATTGTTTCCTTGCCTGGTTTTTATATCATGTAAGAAAGAATCGGATACATATAGCCCGCAGATAACAATTACTAAGCCTTATGAAAACCAGCAATTTATTGTTGGTGAAGAAATTTCAGTTTATGTCGAAATATGTGACGACCGCATGCTGGAATATATTGATGTTAGCATAACCGATGAAAACTTTGTTACTGCTTTTCATGGCGGCACATATTACCCCGAAAATAATTGTTATACGTTAAATAATTACATTGAAATTGATGATATGCAACTGTTGACGGGCAATTACTACATTCTGATTAAAGCATCTGATGGGGTAAATGAAACAAAGAAATTTTTGAAAATACACATTGCTGCTGCGCCAAAAAAAATAAACTATTTTTTGGTAGTAACAAAAAATGAAAATAATTTATCTGTTTATAAAATCGATTCGGCGAATATAGTAACACTGGCAAAAACAATAATCAGCGACTATTGCGGCTCAGCGGTAAGCTCGGATGCACAGCAATTTTATGTCGCAGGCAATTATATGGGTAATATTTCAGTTTTTAGCCTTTCCGACTGGCAACAGCAGTGGAGCATACCTGTTATTGTAAATCCGCCTTTTCCGTATTTTGAAAAAATAGATGTTCATGCGAGCCAGTTGTATGTGTCATACCGTGACGGAAAATTTGAAATTTATAACCAAACAGGCAGTATCATTACATCGCGCGTAATAGAAAACGGAGAATATCCTTTGAAATTTCTGCCGTTCAATAATTACCTGATAACCTATGAAATTAGCCCAGACGGTCTACAGAAGCATCTAATTGCATATCATGTGCCTTCAATGACTATTTATAAGAAAATCCTTATCAATTTTGAAATACAGGATATTTATCCTTTTGATAATGATAATTGCCTGCTGTTTTGCAATAATGGGGCACAAGGAATAATCAAGCTTTTTACACTTTCTTCTGGCGATGTAACTAATAAAACTATTCATTCTGGTATCATCCGGAATGTTACCCGCATATCATCATCAGATTATCTGTTTGTTTCAGATAATGCAATCTGGTATTATAATTATGAAGCAAAAGGAATACTCTTATGGAAGAATGCTCAGAATTGCCAATATATTGTTTACGATGAAACAGAATCGAACTATTACTATTCTCAGGATTATTTTAATGTTTATAAGAGGGGACTTTTGTCTTCTGCATTACCCCTTGTTTTTACTTTTCCGGATACGGTATTAACTATCCTGCCGGTATATAACAAAGATTAATTGTGAAAAGAGAAATTATTGTCACCTCGGATGGTTCGTATACGCTTTTTGTTCCGGAACTGAATGAAAGTTATCATTCAACCTACGGCGCTGTGGGAGAGTCGATGCATATATTTATTAATGCTGGGTTTCGTTATGTAGCCAAAAATTTTAAAAAACTTACCATACTCGAAATTGGCTTTGGCACCGGCTTGAACGCTTTTCTGACGTTGCTGGAAATAGCCGGAAAAGAAACAGAAATATATTATCATGGCATTGAAGCTTATCCTGTAGAGAAATCCGATGCTGAACAACTGAATTATCCTGAGGTTTCAGGTTTCCCGAAAGCGGCTCAATTATTTGAAAAGCTTTATACTACGGAATGGGGAATAAAACAGGCTGTTTCAAATAACTTTAGCTTGCTTAAAGAAAAAAACAGACTGGAAGAAGCAATTTTACCGGCAGATTTTTATAACCTGGTTTATTTTGATGCCTTTTCTCCCGAAGTTCAGCCTGAAATGTGGCGCATTGAAATTTTTAGAAAAATTTATTCTGCAATGAAACCTGATGGGGTTTTGGTGACATATTCCTGTAAAGGCGATGTTAAAAGAGCATTAAAGTCTGTTGGCTTTAAGATAGAGAAACTGCCCGGCCCACCCGGTAAAAGGGAATTTTTAAGAGCGGTAAAATTATGACCTCTTTATTTCGAAGGTGGGAAAATTTTTCATTGCTGATTTTTCTACTTCAACCTTGTCGACATGCGCCCAACGCGGACCTTCATGGCACCAGCCCATAAAAGTTTTTATATCTTCTTCGGCACCTTCGGCTTCAATGTAGACGCTGCCATCGGGTAAATTCTGAACAAAGCCAAGGATGTTCAGTTGGTTTGCCACCTCCTGCGTGCTATACCGGAAACCAATTTTCTGCACCCTGCCCGAAACGCTTATGTTTACATGAACATTCATAAATTACGGGTTAAGTCGTCGGGTCATCATTTCTGATACGATGTCAAATAAATGCAGCGGACTTGTTTTTCGCCACAGTATTTGATTCAGCTTTTTTCCAAAGGCTAAATAATAATCAATGTGTCCGTGTTCAAATTCTTTAACTACGTGATCCCTGAAGTTCACGCAGGCGATCCAACCGTCTTCGATCTCGTCAAACCATTCCTGGTAATATGAATCATCTGAAAAATGAAAGTTGAGAACGTTTTCACCTATCAGGATAAACTGATTGATCCCGTTGCCGATCAGAATATCGATCACATTTTCTTTAAGGTATTTAATATCGTTGTACAGACAATCGTTCCATTCACCCAGCAATTCTAAAATAGCGAATTGCTTTTTATAATCTGCATACAATAATTTAATGTATAATGTTGCCGAGCCGAAGCAATCCCATTGAGGATGTATCAGGTAATTGTACACGGCATTCGAGAACTCGAACTCACTATATGAATTGCCGTGAAAAGGAGAACGAGGATCTTCCGATGCAATATAAATATGCCGCCAGCTATAATATGGTTCGAGGGTATGCAAAATGAATTTTTTACAAAAGTAAACCATATTCAGAAAAAAATATTTTTTTTAATTCACTGTTTTATAATAAAATATTTTATACTTTTGCAACCCCAAATGTAGGGGAATAAAATATTTAGTAACAATTAAAAGAAAGAGAGAATTTTTTTATGATCATTGTTCCGGTAAAAGAAGGCGAAAACATCGACAAAGCCCTGAAAAAATACAAAAGGAAATTTGAAAAAACCGGCGTAGTTAAAGAATTACGCGAAAGACAAAAATTTACCAAACCTTCTGTAAAACGCAGGGAAGAAGTGCTGAAAGCCGCTTATATCCAGCAGCTCAACGACGAAAAAAATAAGTAATTATTCTTTTCATTTTACACGAAAGAATAATTCTTGCTTTTTTATAATAGAATGTCTATTTTTACGTTCACTTTATAAAAGCCGGAATTATTCTTTTTTTATTTGATGTTGGAACGTTTTTTACATTATCTGCAGTACGAAAAAAGATTCTCTCCATACACGGTAATCAGTTACAAAACCGATCTGGAACAGTTTACGGAATACCTTTCCCGGCAATACGGTATCATAGAAATATCCGAAGCCACTCACATTATGATACGTTCGTGGTTTGTAGAGATGATGGAAAACAATATTTCTGCCCGCTCGGTAAACCGCAAAAAAGCCACACTGAATTCTTATTTTAAATTTTTAATCAAGCTTGGCTTGTTGGCTGAGAACCCGATGAAAAAAGTGTTGTCACCCAAAATTTCAAAGCGCTTGCCGGTTTTTATAGAGGAAGATAAAATGAAAAGACTGACGGATGAGTATTTTCCTGAACATGGTAACGAATTTGAGAGCACCAGGGATATGCTTATCATGGAAATGCTTTATGTAACGGGCATGAGACTGTCGGAATTGGTAAATCTGAAAGAAAGCGATATCAGTATTTTCAATATGACCATCAAAGTGCTCGGGAAACGAAATAAAGAACGGATCATACCTTTTAATAACAGGTTGAAATCGCTGATTGAAAATTATATTTCGGTAAAAAAACACTTTTTTTCAACAGAAACGAATGAGAACTACTTTTTTATAACATTAAAAGGTAAAAAAGTTTATCAAAAACTTGTTTATCGGGTGGTAAATTACTACCTTAGCTTGATAACTTCTCAGGAAAAAAGGAGTCCGCACGTGCTAAGACACACTTTTGCCACACACATGCTCAATCATGGAGCTGATCTGAACTCAATAAAAGAAATACTGGGTCATGCCAACTTGTCGGCGACACAGGTTTACACTCACAATACGATTGAAAAATTAAAAACAGTTTATAAACAAGCACATCCTAAAGCTTAAAAAGGAGGTTATATTATGAAAGTCAACATCACATCATTACATTTTAAAACGGATAAAAAGCTTGAAGGCTACATCCAGGAAAAAATTGAAAAATTATCAGGCCTTTATGAGGGGCTTTTGTCATCGGAAGTAACACTCAAGGTCGAAAAAAACCAGAATGAAGAAAATAAAATTGCCGAGATACGGTTGTTAATGCGTGGCAATGATCTGTTTGCCAAAAAACAGTCGAAAAGTTTTGAACAGGCTACGGATACAGCTGTTGAAGCCCTTCGCAAACAACTCGTAAAGCATAAAGAAAAAATAAAAGGTTTATAATAATGAAAAAAAGATTAATATTTCTTTGTTGATAATTAAATAGTTTGTACATTTGCAGTCCTTTTTTGAAAGAGGACTGCTTTTTTTATATAAACACCTGATATTCAAAATAAAACAAGCAGTGGCTACGCCGGAATAGCTCAGTTGGCCAGAGCAGCTGATTTGTAATCAGCGGGTCGGGGGTTCGAATCCCTCTTTCGGCTCACGTTCTTTGAGACATACTAGGGGAGATTCCAGAGCGGTCAAATGGGGCAGACTGTAAATCTGTTGGCAATGCCTTCGGAGGTTCGATTCCTCCTCTCCCCACAGTATTTTTTTTAGCGGAAGTAGCTCATTTGGTAGAGCGATAGCCTTCCAAGCTATAGGTGGCGGGTTCGAGCCCCGTCTTCCGCTCCATACCAGCCGTTGTAGCTCAGGGGTAGAGCACTTCCTTGGTAAGGAAGGGGTCACGAGTTCAATTCTCGTCAATGGCTCTAAGCTATAAAATAAAAATGGAATAATAATCAAACAGAAAATTAATTATAATCACTTAACAAACTCAAATTAAAATGGCAAAAGAAAAATTCGATCGTTCCAAACCACACGTTAACATCGGAACAATAGGTCACATCGACCATGGTAAGACTACCTTAACTGCAGCTATCACTTTGGTACTGTCACAAAAAGGCTGGTCAGAATTCAGATCATTTGATTCAATCGACAATGCTCCTGAAGAAAAAGAAAGAGGTATTACTATCAATACCGCTCATATTGAGTATTCAACAGCTAACAGGCACTATGCTCACGTTGACTGTCCGGGACATGCCGACTACATTAAGAACATGGTTACCGGTGCTGCCCAGATGGACGGCGCTATCCTTGTTGTAGCTGCTACTGACGGCCCCATGCCTCAAACCAATGAACATATTCTGTTGGCACGTCAGGTTGGCGTTCCAAAGATTGTTGTTTTCATGAACAAAGTTGACCTCGTTGATGACGAAGAACTTTTGGAAATCGTGGAAATGGAAATCAGAGACAGACTTACATTCTACGGATTTGACGGTGAAGCTACTCCTATTATCAGAGGTTCTGCATTAGGTGGATTAAACCTGGAACCTAAATGGGTAGATAAAGTCGTTGAATTAATGGAGGCTTGTGATAGTTTTATTCCTTTGCCTGCCCGTGAAATTGATAAAGATTTTCTCATGCCAGTTGAAGACGTATTTTCAATTACTGGACGCGGAACGGTTGCTACCGGAAGAATTGAAACCGGTGTTATCAATTCAGGTGACCCAGTTGAAATTATTGGCCTTGGTGCAGAAAAACTGAAATCAGTTGTTACTGGTGTGGAAATGTTCCGCAAAATCCTTGACAGAGGTGAAGCCGGTGATAATACAGGTTTACTGCTCAGAGGAGTTGATAAAGACCAGATCTGCCGCGGTATGGTTGTTGCAAAACCGGGTTCAGTAAAACCCCACACCCATTTCAAAGCCCAGGTTTATATTCTGAAAAAAGAAGAAGGTGGACGTCACACTCCATTCCATAACAAATATCGCCCACAGTTTTATTTCAGAACTACTGACGTAACCGGAGAAGTAACATTACCAGAAGGCATAGAAATGGTTATGCCCGGTGACAACCTGGTTATTGATGTAAAATTAATTTCTGAGATCGCGTTAACACTGAACCTCCATTTCGCTATTCGTGAAGGTGGAAGAACAGTAGGAGCCGGTCAGGTAACAGAAATTCTTGAATAATAAATTACGATAACATGGTATTCCGTTCATAACGGAATACCATGATTTATCATAAAGCTTGTTATGTGAATATAAACGGGTGTAGCTCAATTGGTAGAGTGGCGGTCTCCAAAACCGTAGGCTGTGGGTTCGACTCCTACCACCCGTGCAAATAAAAGCTTTTTATGAAAAAAATAAAAAATTATATAAAAGAAAGTTACGACGAATTGGTACATAAAGTCTCATGGCCTACATGGAGTGAGCTTCAAAATAGTGCGATTGTTGTGTCCATTGCTTCCCTCATTATCGCTGTTGCGGTATACCTGATGGACTTAACATTCAGTACGTTGCTGAAACAGTTTTATAACTTGTTTTAGATTTTATCAAAATCGTTGTTTTGTCAGTTACAATTATGTATCTCCTAATGGAGTTTAGCTTATGAGCGATCAAGTGAAAAAATGGTATGTTGTTAAAGCCATCAGCGGCAAGGAAAAAAAGGTTAAGGAATTAATTGAAAGTGAGATCAATTTCCAAAACCTTAAAGACTATGTTTCGCAGGTGTTGATACCAACTGAAAAAATATACCAGGTTAGGAAAGGAAAGAAAATCAGCAAGGAAAGAAACTTTTTCCCCGGTTACGTGCTGATTGAAGCATTGCTTGTGGGCGAGGTAACTCATGTTATTAAAAATGTTCCTGGCGTATTGGGCTTCCTAGGTTCCAAAGGCGAACCTATTCCAATGAGAATGGCCGAAGTGAACAGAATACTTGGGAAAGTTGATGAACTCTCTGAAAAAGGAGAAGAGATCGGCGAACCATTTATCATTGGAGAATCGGTAAGAGTAATTGACGGGCCTTTTAACAGCTTCAGCGGTATTATTGAAGAAGTGAACGAAGAAAAGAAAAAACTTAAAGTGATGGTGAAAATCTTCGGTAGAAAAACTCCGCTTGAATTAAGCTTTATGCAGGTCGAAAAAGAATAACGGTACATTGTTTTACTATGCTAAATTAAATTAAAATGGCAAAAGAAGTAAGCGGAATTATTAAATTGCAAATCAAAGGAGGAGCTGCCAATCCTTCGCCCCCGGTAGGACCTGCATTAGGTGCAAAAGGGGTGAACATTATGGAATTTTGTAAACAGTTCAATGCCCGTACGCAGGACAGCGCCGGAAAACTTATTCCGGCAATTATTACTGTTTATAAAGATAAATCCTTTGATTTTATAATCAAAACTCCTCCTGTAGCAGTACAGTTGTTGGAAGCAGTGAAAAAACAAAAAGGCTCTGCCGAACCTAATCGAAATAAAATCAGCGCTATCAGCTGGGATCAGGTGAAACAGATTGCCGAAGGCAAAATGGTTGATATGAATGCTTTCACAATAGAATCGGCCATGAAAATGGTAGCAGGTACTGCACGCAGCATGGGAATATCTATTCAGGGAAATCCACCTTTTGTAGTATAACAAATGGTAAACTTTTAACTTTTGAACAATGGCAAAAATTACAAAGAAAAGAAAAGAGGCAGATAAGCTTGTTGAAATAAACACGGCAGTATCTTTAGAGGAAGCAGCCGCACTGGTGAAAAAGATCACCTTTACGAAATTCGATGCTTCTGTTGATATTGATGTGCGTTTGGGAGTTGACCCCCGTAAAGCCGATCAAATGGTGCGCGGTATTGTTACCTTGCCCCACGGAACAGGTAAAACGATCAGGGTTTTGGTGTTATGCACTCCCGATAAGGAAGAAGAAGCTAAAAATGCCGGCGCCGATTATTACGGACTTGATGATTACATCACGAAGATAAAAGAAGGATGGACCGATATAGATGTTATTATTACTATGCCAAGCGTTATGCCAAAAGTAGGTGCTTTAGGACGTGTTCTCGGGCCAAGAGGGCTCATGCCAAACCCTAAATCGGGTACGGTAACCATGGACATCGGAAAAGCAGTGAAAGAGGTTAAAGCTGGTAAAATTGATTTTAAAGTTGATAAATACGGTATCATCCATGCCGGAATTGCAAAAGTTTCTTTCGACAGTGATAAAATTGCTGAAAACGCTAAGGAAATACTGCAAACCATTCTGCGTTTGAAACCGTCATCAGCCAAGGGAACATACATTAAGAGCATTTATATGTCTTCTACAATGAGCCCGGGCATACAGATTGACACAAAATCATTTATCTAAAATTATTTAAAGGAAATAATCTGAAGTATATGAAAAAAGAAGAAAAAGATAAAGTTATTGAAACTTTAAGTGAAACCTTGAAGTTGGTGAATAACTTTTATGTAACGGATATTTCCGATCTGAATGTTGAAAAGACAAACGAATTACGTCGTTTGTGTTTTAAACGTAATGTACAGCTCACTGTTGTAAAAAACACATTGCTTAAAAAAGCAATGGAACGTTCGGAAAGAGATTTTGAATCATTATATCCTGTGCTGAAAGGCGGCACTTCACTTATGATATGTGAAACTGCCAACACACCGGCCAAGTTGATTACTGAATTCAGGAAAACCTTTAAAATGGAGAAACCTATTTTAAAAGGCGCCTATATTATGGAATCAACATACATCGGTAATGACCAGCTCGCAGTATTAGTATCTTTAAAATCCAAGAATGAGCTTATCGGAGAAATCATCGGATTACTGCAATCACCGGCTAAAAACGTTATCAGCGCTTTGCAGTCAGGTGGTCATACGATTTCAGGTATCGTAAAAACATTATCAGAAAAACCTGAGTAAAAATTAATTATTAAATCAATTGTTAACCAATTAAAAATTAAATAAAATGGCAGATTTAAAGGCTTTTGCAGAACAATTAGTTAATCTAACCGTTAAAGAAGTTAACGAATTAGCAAAAATTTTAAAAGAAGAATACGGAATCGAACCCGCAGCAGCAGCAGCAGTAGTTGCAGCACCTGCAGCAGCAGCCGATGCTGGCGCTGACGCTGAAGAAAAAACACGTTTTGACGTGATTTTAAAATCAGCTGGCCAGGCAAAATTAGGCGTTGTGAAACTTGTAAAAGAACTGACAAGTTTAGGTTTGAAAGAAGCTAAGGAATTAGTTGATGCAGCTCCAAAAACGATTAAAGAAGGCATCAGCAAAGACGAAGCTAATGCATTAAAAACTCAATTAGAGGAGGCAGGCGCTGAGGTTGAAATTAAGTAAGAAAAATACACATTAAGTTTGTTCAGACACCCAAAAAGGGGTGTCTGAACATTGTTTTTTATAATCGTTCATTAAATTATTTTTTCTTAACTTAAAAAACCTTACGACTTTGGCTTCAAATAAAATTGAAAGAATCAACTTCGCATCCACAAAAGTCCAGGCAGAATATCCTGACTTTCTTGATATTCAAGTAAAGGCATTTCAGGATTTTTTCCAGTTAGAAACAACTCCTGAAAACAGGCAAAACGAGGGCTTATACAAAGTTTTTGCAGAAAACTTTCCTATTTCGGATGCACGCAATAATTTTGTTTTAGAATTTCTGGATTACTTCATCGACCCCCCACGATATGGGCTCGAAGAATGTCTGGAACGCGGCCTTACATTTAGTGTGCCGTTAAAAGCAAAACTCAAACTCTATTGTACGGATCCTGAGCACGAGGACTTTGAAACCATAATTCAGGATGTTTATCTGGGAATGATTCCTTACATGACTCCCAAAGGTACATTCGTTATCAATGGCGCTGAAAGAGTTGTCGTTTCTCAGTTACATCGTTCTCCTGGTGTGTTTTTCGGAAAAACAAGACATGCAAACGGGCAAACCTTATATTCAGCCCGTATCATACCTTTTAAAGGATCATGGATCGAATTTGCAACAGACATTAACAATGTGATGTATGCTTACATCGACCGGAAAAAGAAATTACCCGTTACGACCTTGTTAAGAGCGATTGGCTACGAATCAGACAAGACGATTCTTGAGATATTCCAGCTGGCCGACGAAGTGAAAGTCAGCAAATCATCACTGAAAAAACTTATTGGCCGCAAACTCGCTGCACGTGTTGTTCGATCATGGATCGAAGATTTTGTAGATGAAGATACCGGCGAAGTCGTTTCCATCGAACGTACTGAGGTACTTATCGACCGCGAAACAACTATCGAAAATGAACATATTGATACGATAATTGATGCAGGCGTAAAAACCATATTGGTTCATAGCGAAGCTAACAGTAGTACCGACTATTCAATTATTTTCAATACATTACAGAAAGATACAGCAAATTCTGAAAAAGAAGCCGTTGAATTTATATATCGCCTGTTAAGAAATGCCGAACCACCTGATGAAGATACAGCAAGAGGTATTATTGACAAGTTGTTTTTCTCTGATAAACGTTATGATCTGGGTGATGTCGGCAGATACAGAATTAACAAAAAACTGAATTTTGACAATAGTGTGACCACTAAAGTCCTTACCAAAGAAGACATTATTTCCATTATAAAATATTTGGTTGAATTACAGAATCTGAAAACAGATGTGGATGATATCGACCATTTAAGCAATCGTAGAATCAGAACGGTTGGAGAACAGCTTTATTCACAGTTTGGCGTTGGTCTTGCCCGTATGGCGCGTACTATCCGTGAACGAATGAATGTGCGGGATAACGAAGTTTTTACTCCTGCCGATCTTATCAATGCAAAAACTCTTTCATCGGTTATCAATACGTTCTTCGGAACAAATCAGCTTTCCCAGTTCATGGATCAGACTAATCCTTTGTCGGAACTAACCCACAAAAGAAGAGTTTCTGCATTAGGGCCAGGCGGTCTTTCACGCGAAAGAGCCGGTTTTGAAGTTCGCGACGTACACTACACCCATTACGGACGCCTCTGTACCATTGAAACTCCTGAAGGTCCAAATATCGGGCTTATTTCATCTCTTTGCGTTTATGCAAAAATCAACAAGTTGGGTTTCATTGAAACCCCTTATAATAAGGTTGAAAATGGTAAAGTTAAATTAAACGACCAACCACTATATTTATCTGCAGAAGAAGAAGAAGACAAAGTAATTGCTCAGGCAAGTACTCCTTTCGATGCTAACGGAAAAATAAAACAGGATCAGGTTAAGGCACGCTTTCAGGCTGATTATCCGATTGTGGAACCTGAAAAAATCGACCTGATTGACGTTGCTCCAAACCAGATTGCATCTATTGCCGCTTCACTTATTCCGTTTCTTGAACATGACGATGCCAACCGTGCACTTATGGGATCGAACATGATGCGCCAGGCTGTTCCTCTTATGTCGCCTGAAGCACCTATTGTTCAAACGGGATTGGAAGGCAAGGTTGCTAAAGATTCACGCGTTCTTATTAATGCCGAAGGCAATGGCGTAGTGAAATTTGTAGATGCCACAGAAATCGTTATTGAATACGAACGCTCGGAGCGCGACAAAAAAGTTAGTTTTGAAGACGACATTAAGAAATACACCCTTCCAAAATTTGTTAAGACAAACCAGAACACATGTGTGAATCTGAAGCCTATTGTTCACAAAGGCCAGAAAGTTAAAAAAGGCGATGTTCTCTGCGAAGGTTATGCAACTCAAAATGGCGAACTTGCTCTCGGACGCAACCTGAAGGTGGCTTTCATGCCATGGAAAGGTTACAATTTTGAAGATGCTATCGTTATTTCGGAACGTGTCGTTCGTGAAGATATTTTTACATCCCTGCATATTGAAGAGTTTGTTCTTGAAGTACGCGAAACAAAGCGCGGTATGGAAGAGCTTACTAACGATATCCCCAATGTAAGTATTGAAGCCACCAAAGACCTTGATGAAAACGGCATTATCAGAATTGGCGCCGAAGTAAACGAAGGTGATATATTGATAGGTAAGATTACACCGAAAGGTGAGACAGATCCTACACCCGAAGAAAAACTACTCCGTGCTATATTCGGAGATAAAGCCGGCGATGTAAAAGATGCATCACTGAAGGCGCCTCCATCAATGAAAGGTGTTGTTATAGATAAAAAGCTTTTTTCAAGGGTTATCAGGGATAAAAAAGATAAAGCTAAAGAAAAAGAAACGCTGAAGGATTTTGAAGACCATTTCAATAAATCAACTCATGACTTGAAGTTGAAACTTGTTGATAAACTTTTACATATCCTCGATAATAAGACTTCTCAGGGTGTCTATAATAATTTAAAAGAAGAACTGATACCCAAAAAGTCAAAATTTACTCATAAAGCCCTCATGAGCTTGGATTATACAACAATCAATCCAACGAAATGGACGGCTGACAAAGATATCAACGAGCTCGTTAAACTGTTGCTTCATAATTATACGATAAAGTATCGTGAACTGTTGGGTGTTTTCAACAGGAATAAATTTATCGAAACGGTTGGTGATGATTTACCATCAGGCATTGTGAAGCTTGCAAAAGTTTATATTGCCAAGAAACGCAAGTTGAAAGTTGGCGATAAAATGGCCGGACGACATGGTAATAAAGGCATTGTTGCACGTATTGTTCGTGATGAAGATATGCCTTTCCTTGATGACGGTACACCGGTAGACATTGTTCTCAATCCTCTTGGCGTACCTTCGCGTATGAACCTGGGACAGATTTATGAAACCGTACTGGGCTGGGCTGGTCAGAAACTGGGATTATCATTCGATACTCCGATCTTCAACGGCGCTACCCTTGAGGATATTAATGATTATATGAAAAAAGCCGGCCTTCCTGCAAATGGAAAAATATATTTGTATGATGGTGGTACAGGTGAACGTTTTGATCAACCTGCAACTGTCGGTGTAATCTATATGTTAAAACTGCACCATTTGGTTGATGATAAAATGCATGCCCGTTCGATAGGTCCTTATTCGCTTATTACGCAACAACCGCTTGGAGGTAAAGCTCAGTTTGGCGGACAGCGTTTCGGAGAAATGGAGGTTTGGGCTCTTGAAGCATTTGGCGCTGCCAATATTCTGCAGGAAGTTCTTACCATCAAATCTGACGATGTCACCGGCCGTGCCCGTGCTTATGAAGCTATTGTCAAAGGCGAAAACATGGGTATACCTGGTGTTCCTGAATCCTTCAACGTGCTCGTTCACGAATTACGCGGCCTAGGCCTGAATATTACTTTTGAAGAATAATACATTGTTCCTGATATTTTTGATATAGAAATATAAAATTATGGCTTTTAGAAAAGAATTAAACACGAAGGGAAATTTTTCTAAAATTACGATAAGCCTGGCATCACCTGAGCATATACTTGAACGCTCAAGCGGTGAAGTGCTTAAACCGGAAACGATTAATTACCGCACTTATAAACCTGAACGCGATGGTTTATTCTGCGAACGTATTTTCGGCCCTGTAAAGGACTGGGAATGTCATTGCGGAAAATATAAACGCATCAGATACAAGGGAATTGTTTGTGATCGATGCGGAGTTGAAGTTACAGAAA
>Ga0209099_1002250_pt1 | contig 17409 bp, 8 predicted proteins | sample AD_JPNHW2_MetaG_FD_184430 | JGI IMG/M metagenome (GOLD analysis project Ga0209099, IMG submission 184430) | Active sludge microbial communities of municipal wastewater-treating anaerobic digesters from Japan - AD_JPNHW2_MetaG (SPAdes) (version 2) | ecosystem: Engineered > Bioreactor > Anaerobic >... | reverse complement strand
CACCGATCATTATACCCGTATAGGCCGTGCACACATGGAATCGAAATGTGCCACCGCCCCCTGGGTAACTGCCCCGGGACAATGGGAACCCGGCGCCCTTCGCTGGTGCTTCTATGATTGCAACCTGCTGGGAGATCCGGCAATGGCTATGTGGACCGATAATCCTTTTAATGCCACCGTAACTTATTCCCAGGCAATTCCAGTTGGCATCACAACTACCTCGGTAAGCGTGCATAACAACGGCCAGCCGGCTCCTGATGTAACCTGTGCCATCGTCAAAAACGGGCTGGTTGTCGGGAAAGGTATAACCAGTTCAACAGGTACTGCCGATATAATATTTAATCCGGCCGTGACCGAACCCGGCCCGGCAACACTGTATGTATCTGGCGGCAACAGCATGCCTGCTTCCTATACCCTTGAATTTATCCCTTCAACGGGTGCCTACATTGTTTACCAGTCCGTTACCGTAAACGATGCAACCGGCAATCAGGATGGTATCCCCGATTATGGCGAAACGGTAAGTCTGTCGTTAACCGTGCAGAACAACGGAGCAGAGGACGCAACCAACGTGACTGTCACGGTAACCTCCGATGACCCTTACGTTACATTTACCGATTCCACCGAACTGTACCCGAGTGTTCCTGTCAACAGTTGGGTTACCATTGACAATGGTTTTACATTCGTGGTAAGCGACAGCATTCCCGATATGCACAACATCATTTTCAACGTTACCGCTACTTCGGGAAATTCATGGTATTCAACCTTCTCGCTTACAGCTCATGCGCCTCTGCTCGTAACGGGCAATCTCAGCATCAGCAATGAGAGCCTGGCACAAAACGGACGCCTTGATCCGGGAGAAACAGCCACCGTCAACATCCCTGTCAGCAACCAGGGACACAGCGATTGCAGAAACATGACAGCTTCGCTTGCATCCGACAATTCCAGCGTAACAATCGCTAATCCTTCGATCACCCTGGGCAATCTGCAGAAAGGAGGAACCGTTACGGCTTCATTCCAGACAGAGGTCGGTGCAACCATCCCGATGTATTCCCTGGTTGAACTTGATTTTACCGCTGGAAGCGGTAATCTTTCCGTTGAAGAACAGTATTACCAGCTAATAGGTGTGAATGTGGAGGACTTTGAAACAGGCGATTTTACGAAATACAACTGGGATCAGGGCGATCATCCCTGGATGATCACCAGTGAATCGACATTTGAAGGAGACTATAGCGCACGTTCCGGCGTTATTGCCGACGGCGAAACATCCCAGTTCAGTATCACCATGGAAGTACTTGCTTCCGACAGTATTTCTTTTTACTCAAAGGTTTCATGTGAAGATACTTTTGATAAACTATCCTTCTCTGTTAATCAGCAGGAAAAAGATGCCTGGTCGGGAGAATTGCCCTGGGAGCATCACAGTTACATGGTCGAGGCCGGTATGAATACTTTTAAATGGAGCTACACCAAGGATTTCCATGAAATTGCAGGAAGCGATTGCGCCTGGGTCGATTACATAATCTTCCCGGCTTTCAGGAATAATGCCGGCGTTGATGAAAAGGAAATACCCGGAATTGATTTATGCCTTTATCCCAATCCGGCTTCCGGAGAACTTCACATAAAATGCAGCCATCTGAAACCTGGAGACAACACCCTTTCCATAATTGCGGCCGATGGCAGGATATGTTACAAACAATCCCTGACCGGCTCGGCGGAAACCGTGGTGAACACCTCTTCACTTAAATCAGGTATTTACGAGTGTATCATTTCGAACGGCAGTGTCCATCAGGTATCACGTGCTTTTATCATCCGATAAAGTAATTACAGCCTGAAGGAAACAAAACATGATCATATAAAACCGGCTGACGTTTCGCCAGCCGGTTTTTATTATCTCACCGTCAGAAATTTTAATACCCTGATTCCCTTTCCCTTAAATTGACAAATAACCGCGTATTAAGATTTTTTTTATTTGAATTGATTCTAAATTAATCGGTGATATAAAAAGCATTCAGCCAAGAAATTACATTTTTAAGAAAAAAATTTACTTTTGTTACCTTTTGTTTCCACACAGATTAAAAAAATATTTCTTTACCTACAAACAGTCAAAACCAATTCACAATGGCCTTAAAATCTACACACACGTATTGGGCTTTACTCGTGACTTTCTGCCTGACGATATTCACTCTCAGCAGTTCGGCCGAAAAAGTTACCTATCAGGGAAGCTGGGGAAGTCCAGGCATCTCATTGCAAAAAAACGATGCGCAGGGAGTAACCATCGGATTTTCCATCAAGGAATTCGATATTTCTTCCCGTTCGTTCAACGGAGAAACGATGCAGGAGATCGGGCTTACCGGGAATTTTCTGCCAAATGCAGAAGGCGCTCCCAACCTGCCCGTCATCAGCAGGTATGTTGCTATACCGCAAGGATCGCAGGCTGCTATTGAAATTAAAAGGCAGCGCACCGAAACGGTCAGCAACATCGACATGGCACCGTCGCCACGTATACCGCTTGATACGGAACGCGGACCACTCCAGTACAATAAAGACCTCAGCATTTATTCAAAGAATGCCCTGTATCCCCAACAACCGGTGATAGTTTCACAACCCAAGAAAATTCGCGGTGTTGATGTGGTTTTAGTGAGTATCACTCCTTACCAGTATAACCCCGTAACGAAAGAACTGGTTGTAATTCGCGATATTGAAGTTAATGTGAATTTTACCGGCGGCAACGGTCATTTTGGTGAAGACCGTCTGCGCAGCCGTTTCTGGGATCCGATTCTGAAAGACAACATCCTGAACAGCGAATCAATCCAACCCATTGATTACAGCGCCCGTATGGCCTACCAGACCTCACACCGTGAAACCGGCTGTGAATATCTTATCATTGTTCCCAACGATCCCATGTTCAGTCAATGGGCCGATACGATCAAGAAATTCCGTACCGAACAGGGTATCCTTACTAAAATTGTTACCTTACAGGAAATCGGCAGCAATACTACAACGGCTATTGAAAATTACATCAACAACGCTTACAATAACTGGGATATTCCTCCTGCAGCATTTCTGATGATGGCCGACCACGGCACCAATGCACAAACTCAGATTCCTGCCCCTATTTGGGATAACTATTGCGTTTCGGACAATCTCTATGCCGACGTTGATAATGACGACCTCCCCGAAATTGCCCATGCCCGTATGACAGCCCAAACGGCTGCCCATCTGCAGACAATGGTGACCAAATTCATCGAATATGAGACAAATCCTCCCACAAGCGCCGATTTTTACAATAAGCCTATCACGGCTCTCGGTTGGCAGACAGAACGCTGGTTCCAGATTTGTTCCGAAGTTGTCGGCGGTTTCTGGAAGAACTCATTAAATAAACAGCCTGTTCGTATCAATGCCGTATATCAGGGCAACCCGAATTCCGATCCCTGGTCAACAGCTACCAATACCGCTACCGTTGTCAATTACTTCGGGCCTAACGGAACCGGTTATATTCCCGCCACTCCCCAGGAACTGGGTGGTTTTAGCGGAGGAACCCCTTCCCAGGTAAACGACGCCCTCAATGCCGGATCCTTCATGCTTCAGCACCGGGATCATGGTTATGAACAAGGTTGGGGCGAACCCGGTTATACGTCAAGCAATATTCCAGGCTTAACCAATGTTGGCAAGCTTTCCTATATCATGTCGGTAAACTGTTTGACCGGTAAATACAATTACAGCAGCGAAGTTTTCGCAGAAAAATTCCACCGCTATACCTACAACAACCAAAATGCCGGCGCAGTGGGAATCCTGGCGGCTTCCGAAGTTTCGTACTCTTTTGTAAACGACGTCTTTGTTTGGGGGATGTACGATAACATGTGGACCAATTTCCTTCCCGATTATGGTGCTTTGTTCGAAGAAAGGGACCTGATTCCAGCATTCGGAATGTGCGCAGGCAAAATATTCCTGCAACAATCGTCCTGGCCTTACAATACTTCCAACAAGGAAGTTACCTATAACCTGTTCCATTGCCATGGCGATGCTTTCCTTGACGTTTATTCAGAAGTGCCTCAGCAACTGACCGTAAGCCATAATGAAGTAATGCTGGCCGGTTTAAGCACCTTTGATGTTACCGCCAATGAAGGCGCTTTCATCGCCCTGTCCGCCAACGGAGAAATTATCGGAACAGGAGTTGGTACCGGCAGTCCTGTCGCTATCCCGGTTAATACCCCTGCTATCGGAACTGTTGTAAAGATTGTGGTTACAAAACAGAATTATTTCAGGCATACCTCAAGTGTAATCGTAATCTCTCCTGAAAATCCCTATGTTGTCTCAACAGCCGTTGCCATTAACGATCCGGCCGGAAACAACAACCAGAAACTTGATTTTGGCGAAACCGCTTTCCTGTCAGTCACCGAAGAAAACCTCGGCAACACAGATTCGCAGAATACCCTGGTAACCCTCAACCTTACCGATCCCAATATCACCATAGTTGATAATACCGAGAATTACGGGGTTGTACCGGCACATCAAAACGTTACAGTACCCAGTGGATTCCAGGTTCAGGTTGCAAATAATGTTCCCAACGGATACACCGCAACCGTTCAGGCTACAGCAACCAATGGCACTGATACATGGGTCAGCAATTTAGCGCTTACCTGTTATGCTCCGGCTTTGTCGGTTGCCGGCACCATTGATATTGACGATTCCCAATCCGGAAACAACAATGGAAGGCTCGACGCCGGTGAAACAGTTGATCTTATTATCAACAACTACAACAACGGCGGTGCAACTGCCTTAAATGCAATAGCATCTCTCGCAAGTTCAAGCGGTTGGATCACGATCAACTCTGCCACCTATAACGTAGGAGACATAGCTCCCCTTGCATCGCCTACCGCTGTTTTCAATGTAACAGCTCATCCAAACTGCCCTGCCGGCCTGCATATTCCCATTGACTATACGTTGACGGCAGGAAGTTATACCCTCGAGCATGTTTATGATCTCCAGGCAGGTATCATTGTTGAAGACTGGGAAACCGGCGACTTCACCAAATTTAGCTGGATTGCCGGCGGGAACCAGCCTTGGACCATCACAAATGTTGCTCCTTTTGAAGGAACCTATTCTGCAAAATCCGGTACGATTAACAACAGCCAGACTTCACAACTGATTCTGAACTTCAACGTTCCGGCTGATGATACCGTCAGTTTCTATTACAAGACCTCATCGGAAGCATCAAAAGACAAACTCCGCTTCTACATTGATATCATTGAAAAAGGACAGTTTTCAGGTATTACAGGATGGCAACAGGCCAAATTCCCCATCACGGCCGGTTCCCATACCCTGAAATGGATCTATAACAAGGATGCATCGGGTAGTGCCGGAAGTGACTGTGCATGGGTCGATTTCATTGTTCTGCCTTCAGCTCCCACAACAGCCTGTATGGCCGGGCCTGATGGTTATTCCTGTCAGGGTGCTCCTTTCCAATGCCAGGGAGAAGCAATAAATTACAACACTGTGGCTTGGGAAACATCAGGAACAGGTACCTTTAGCAGTCAAACCATTCTGAATCCGGTTTATACGCCCAGCGCCGAAGACATAGCTGCCGGATCGGTAACCCTTACAATGGCTGCTACCGGCATCTCGGGTACTGTGGTCGACAACATGCTCCTTTCGATGCAGGATCCGGCTACCGCCAATGCAGGCGCCAATGGAAGTACCTGCCAGGGTGCATCCTACTTTCACTCAGGCGCCAGCGCTACCAATTACAACCTTCTTGAATGGACAACCAGCGGCACCGGTACGTTTGACAACATTCACCAGCTCAACCCAATTTACACCCCCAGCGCAGAAGATGCTGCAGCCGGAAGCGTAACATTGACGCTGAATGCTATCAACCAGGGATGCGGAACGGTTACATCTTCCATCACCCTGGTCGTTAATCCGTTACCAGCTCCTGCAATAACCGGTGAAACTACCGTATGCCAGGAAACACAAAATGTGGTCTATTCAACTCCTTATGTAACCAATAATTCATACACCTGGACAGTAACAGGCGGTGAAATGACAACAGGAGCAAATCCGAACGAGATTGCCGTTACCTGGAATGAAGCCGGAACCGGAACCGTTTCGGTGGCAGAAACCACACCGTTCAACTGCAGCACCACAGCCGTAGCCGACGTAGTTGTTAATGCTGTTCCCCAGCCTGAAATCAGCGGAAACGTTGCTCCCTGCGCTGGTGAAACGGTTACTTTCACCACTCCCCAGGTGGAAGGGATCAGTTATACCTGGGATGCCGGCGCTTACAACATCACATCCGGCCAATCGACGAACGAAATCCAGGTTTATTTCGATATCCCCGGCACTCAGAATGTCATGGTAACCGAAACGGATAACGTTTCGTTATGCAGCAAATCCGCCGTTGCCGCTGTCAGTATCAATATCGTTCCCGGAACTCCTGAAGTTCCCCAGGGCCCCGACCGTGCTGACCTTTACTATGTGACCTCTACCGACGTGACCGTAACCGCTGTACCTTACACTGCTGTTTATACCTGGCAGATATCGCCTGCTGAAGCCGGCACCGTTGCCAACACCGATAATAACGCTACCATCACCTGGAGCCCCAGTTATCGCGGCAATGCCGAAGTATCCGTTAAATCGGGCAACGGTTGCGGTGAAGGTGCCTGGTCACCGGTTAAATCTATAGAAGTACTCAATTCGACCGGTATCGTTGAACCCGGAAAGAACCTCGGCGTTATCGTTACACCGAATCCCAACGACGGGAAGTTCAACCTTACTATTGTAACCCCCGGTACTTCCATGATCGGCTACCGTATTGTCAATGCAAGCGGAGCTACTCTCCTGGAAGCTCACGGACTGCAATCCAACGGCAAATACACCCAGCAGATGGAAACCCATCTTACCCCGGGAGTTTACAGCATAATCGTTAATACTGTTAACGGACAAGCTGTCGAACGCTTCGTGGTGAAATAAACGATCTGACGTACACAACTGAAAAAGCCGGTCCAAATGACCGGCTTTTTTTTTGACATTTTCCAAGCCCTGGTTTGAATAAAATCAGGAAAAAATTCAATTATTTGACGTTCAGGGTATCACTTATGAGTGGAGGAGCTATTAATTAATACTAAGCTTGTTTACTCCTTTACTCATGAAGCACCCTCTGGTACTCAACCTGCTTGTAGCGCTCTTTCTATCCATAGGGATAAAAAGTTATGGCACCCGGACGTGGGTGTCTGTTACATCCGGCGCTTCCCGTCCTGCTTCCCTCCAGACTAAATCTTCAGTGAATGGATGTGTTATGATTGACGCATCCATTTCCGGCTTTTATACCAATCCTGTTTCGATCAACGGCGCCGAATATCTGGTTGTTTCCTTGCCAGGTTCATATCCTTCGCTTGAAGCCGGGAACCCTGGCCTCCCCTATTTAAATGCAACCGTCAATATTCCGGCAAACGGCAGGTTCTCAACGCGGATTATTGAATCGGAATACGTTGAATATCACAACATGCGTATAGCGCCATCCAGGGGAAATCTCCCGTTGACCGCTGAAGCCGCTGCTACTCCTTATACATTCGGCGAATCCTATGATCATGACGATTTTTACCCCGGGAACCTTGCCGGCGGACAAGAAACATTTATAATCCGCAACCAGCGCGGACAATCCTTCAGCATCAACTCTTTTCAATACAATCCGGTGACCCGTACACTCAGGGTTTATACCAAACTCTCTGTTGAAATTTACCTGTCGGAAACGCAGGGCGAAAACGAACTTTCGGGCGACGACCTTAACATTTCTAATGTCCGGGAAATAACAGCTTCGGTGCAGCCGGCATTCCTTAATAACCAGACTCGTTCAGATGGTTTACCGGACGAAAACGGGCAGATGCTCATTATTTGTCCCGGGAATTTTTCAGCATCATTAAAACCTTTCACCGACTGGAAAAATGCCACAGGCATTGCCACTCATGTTGTTGATGCAGGATCGTTCAAGACCCCTGAAGAACTTCGCGATTTTGTCAGGGACTATTATTATGCTGCCGGGAATCTTGCATACCTCTTGCTGGTGGGAGATGCTGAACAGATTCCTCCCTATATCAAGGATGACATCATCTCTGACAACTATTATGGTTACCTTGCCGGCGACGATCATTATCCCGAAGTGCTGGTGGGAAGATTCTCGGCTGAGAATATCAATGAACTCAACACACAGATCGACCGTACCCTTGAATATGAGAAAGGTCTGGGAAACAACCGGAATTATTATTCCACTGCTACCGGTATTGCATCGGAAATGAAAATGGGCGACGACGGTGAAAGTGATTTTCAGCATACCCGGAATCTCCTGAGTACCCTTAAAGATTTCACATACACTGATTTTGCAGAATTATACGACGGTTCACAGGGAGGGCTGGACGCCGATGGTTACCCCACCTCACAAATGGCAATTGACCAAATAAATCAGGGAACAGGCCTGATCTTATACACGGGCCATGGCGGCATAAATACCTGGATTACGGCCCAGGTTTCATCATCCGTTGTGGATATGCTCGGAAATAATGGAAGTTATCCTTTCATCTGGTCAGTTGCCTGTGAAACGGGAAATTTCAAAGGTCATACCTGCCTTGCCGAAAGTTGGCTCCGCGCTACCGATAACAACGGTAAACCGGCCGGTGCGGTTGCGGCATTGATGGCATCGGGAGTGCAAACAACCATGCCCCCTATGGAAGCCCAGGATAAAATGGTTGATTACCTGGCGCATTGTTCAGAACAAGGAAGCCCAAGGACTTTCGGCGGACTGTCGGCAAGCGGAATGATCAGCATGAACAGTGCATATGGTAAATATGGCTATGCGATCTCCGACACCTGGATTCTCTTCGGAGATCCTTCGCTGGCGGTTCGTACCAACGCCCCTGAACCGATACTAGCCAGTCATAAGTCTTATATTGCCGAAGGCGGAGTGGTTTTTAATGTTTCGGCCAATGTATCCGGCGGACTTGCCACCCTTTCGCAGGATGGTGAACTGTTGGGGAGTGGAACCATCTCACAGGGCAAAGCGCAAATCATTCTTCAATCGCCGGCATCGGGCAGTTCTATTCTGCTGACGATTACTTCTTTCAACCGGACTCCCTATACTTCCGACATTCTTGTACGGAATAAACCATCTGATGCAACTGCTGTTACGCCGGTGAACCACAGCCGGTTAATTCCCGTTGACCCCGTATTTGAATGGAATGCCGGCGACGGCGCCCAACCTGATGGTTTCCGGCTTTTCCTGGGTACAAACAATCCCCCGTCAAATATCATCAATGGCTTTGACAGGAAAGACTCTTCTTTTAATCCGAACCTTCACCTGGATTACAATACCACCTACTACTGGAGAGTTGAATCCTACAATGCCAACGGGTCGTCGTACGGCGTTGTAAATGAGTTTAAAACAGTCTTCCAGCCCGATGAAGATTTTGAAACAGGCCAGTTTAAAAGCACCTCGGCATGGGTGAATGAAGGTGGAAGCTGGACTATTGATAACCGGGACGCTTTCGACGGAGATTTCTGCGGCCGTTCGGGGATAATAACCGATAACGGATATTCGTCACTCAAGTACTCCTGCAACGTCAATTCATGTGATTTTGTGAGTTTCTGGAGGAAAACATCCACCGAAGAGAACAAAGACAAACTTTGCTTTTATATTGACGGCCAATTGACAGGCGAATGGAGCGGCGAAAGCGAATGGAAGCATGAAATATTCCACGTTACAGCAGGATTTCATGAACTGGAATGGAGATATTCCAAAGATGCCGGCAATGGTTCCGGCGAAGATGCCGTTTGGCTTGATGATATTCATCTGCCGGTACACGGCTCATTTGAAGCCGGCACTACGCCCCTGGGGACTGTCTGCGCCGGATCTCCGTTTGTTCCCGAAGCCTCCGCATCAAATTACAGCAGTATTACATGGCAAACAACAGGCGACGGAACCTTTGACGATTGCAACCTCCTTATTCCCCAATACAGCCCCGGTCCGCTGGACCTTTCCACAGGATCGTTCCTGCTAACCATGCAAGCCGACGGCTATAACGGCTGTTCAAGCTATACGGGAATGGTGGTCGGAAATATTAATCCCACACCTGAAATCATGCTTCCGGAGGATACCCTGGCCAGCGCCGGCGGATCAATTGTCCTTGACGGCTCCTGCGAAAGCGGCATTGCTTATGAATGGATTCAAACCGGGACAACTCTACCCTATATCACTGTAAATGAATCGGATGCCGCCGACGGAAAAATCAGTCTGACACTTAAAGTAACCAATGAATACGGATGTTCGAGCGAACAGACAACCACGGTTCATTTCGTCAAACCCGGTGATAAGCCTTCGTTTTCTGTTTATCCGAATCCCTGTACCGATTACTTTACCCTTCAGCCCGAGAACGGGCTCATGGCGCTGAACCACCTGTATGTGGTAGATGCCCGGGGCACGATACGCTGGCAACAGAATTCGGACCTGACTATAAACGGGAGTTCAACTTTCAATCTGCCTCAGCTCGCCTCAGGACTGTATATGGTTGTTGCCGAAAGCGAAGCAGGCGCCGTAACCAGGCCGATACTCATCAACCCTTAATCCAATCTGCTCAATTACTTCCTTGATAGCCGGAAAAAATCCGGCTTTGTTGGTTTCCACCAACTTCCTCAGTTAATATTTCAAAATACGGAGATCTAATCGCCTTATATCTTTCAGGTCTATGAAAAATAGCTACTTTTGGCGCCTATCTCAACTGCCATTACTATGAGGATACGTTTCTACGCTGCAATCTGCATTCTTCTCTCCGCCATTTCTGTCATGGCACAACAGGCTGATCCGAACCATGGCCTGAAACACTGGATGACCCCCGAGGAGGCCTCGCACCGGGACCTGATAGGAAGGGGTTTCGTGGAAACCGATCCCCCGGCCGGCATCGTCCGCAATGTTGAAGAATTTGGCCCGGCTGAAGGCGTATTGGTAAGATACCCGTTCGGGATTCCGATTAATCTCATCAAGGAAATGGCAGAAGATGATACGGTAACAACCATCGTCGGAAATGCATCAAATCAGGCATCTGTGACTTCACAATACCAGTCGAACGGCGTCAACCTGGCGCATTGCAAGTTTCTGATTGCCCCGACAGATACATACTGGACGCGCGATTACGGCCCCTGGTATGTGACTTACGGCGACAAACAGGTGGGAATTGTTGATTTCCCATATAACCGTCCCCGGCCCAATGACGATGATATTCCCAAAAAACTTGCAACTTCGCTGGGCATAGAATGGTTCGGAATGAATGTGATTCAAACCGGGGGCAATTATATGACCGACGGCATGGGGCAATCGGCCTCAACAACCCTTGTATGGGAGGAGAATCCGGGACAAAGTCATGAACAGATCGCTCAGAAAATGCATGATTATCTGGGCATCGAAAATTACATGGTCGTTCCCGACCCAAACGGGACCTATATTGACCATATTGATTGCTGGGGCAAATTTTTGGCGCCCGATAAGATTCTCATCCGGAAAGTCCCCCCAACGCATCCACAATACACCCTTATCGAAAATACTGCTGCTTTTTTTGCATCCAGTATTTCATCCTATGGAACGCCATACCGGGTATTCAGGGTCAATACTCCGAATGACGAGCCATACACAAACTCCTTCATTCTGAATAAAAAAGTATTCGTGCCGATCATGGGGAATAGCAACGACAACGCCGCACTGCTGGCTTATCAAACCGCTATGCCCGGCTACGAAATACTCGGATACCTTGCCAACCCTTCAGCGCCCTGGGAATCGACGGATGCTTTGCATTGCCGCACCCATGAAATGGCTGACCGCGGAATGCTCTATATCAAACACATGCCTTTGCTGGGACAAGTTACTGCGCAGGCTGATTTTGAGATAAACGCCGATATTGTTCCATTCAGCAAACAACCCGTTTATTCCGATTCTGCCTGGGTAATCTATAAAGTAAATTCCGGGGCTTGGGATACCCTTTCAATGGTTAATTCCGCTGGCGATCATTGGACGGCATCAATTCCCGGTCAAATGGAAGGCGATACCGTTTCCTATTTCATCACGGCTGCCGATGCTTCAGGCCGCAGGCAAAACCATCCTTTTATCGGCGCTCCCGACCCGCATGTGTTCATCATTCAGGTATTTTCTCCCCCGGATGTTACTGTAGCCCCCGATACGTTGCAGTTTGAAACATGGGAAGATATGTATCACGGAAAGAAGGCCCTGGTTCGTAACTATTCTTCCCAACCGGTCACAATAAACCGGATTAACACACAGGGAACAGACCCTTTCGGCTGGTATATCGATCCATGGAACATCGAACCGCCTTTTATCCTCAACAGCGGCGATTCATTGATCCTGAACGTTAAAATTGACCTCCAGGCCGGCAAAACCGATATTCGCTGCGATACCTTGCAGGTTTCCACCGATGCTTCCGTTCACAATGTTTTCCTCTGCCTTGACCTGGATTTGCTTACAGGAATAAATCCCGGCGACGGAACATCCTCTGAACCGGAAGTTTTCCCGAATCCCGTACAAACAACAGCTACGGTCGGTTTTTCAATCGAAAAAGCCGGGCGCGTCAAAATTGATGTTATATCGGGCACAGGACAGGTGGCCGCCACGATTGCTGATAACAATTTCAGCAAAGGGAAACACAGCCTGACGTGGAACGCACAAAAGTTGCCTTCGGGGATCTACCTGGTGCGGTTTGATGACGGGCACACTGTCGGCTACACCAAAGTGTTGGTAAACAGGTAGCCGGAATCATCTCCTTCCTTTTTTCGCAGGTTCTTCGGTTATAATCCTGCATCTTAGCCGGTTCATGATAATGCAGGTTGCTGTTTATCTTTCAATTAACGACAGCCTGAAGTTGATGGAGTATTATCATTTTAGTATGATAACCGTTTAAAAGGAACAATCAGGAGAAAAATGTTTTACATTAGCATCGCTTAACCTCTAATTTCCCGAACCTTGTTAAAAAGAAAAGATGTTCAGGCCATAAAAAAAGGCGATAAAAAGCTTGTAAATGGCTGGGTAATGTACGACTGGGCCAATTCGGTTTACCAGCTTACCATAGCATCGGCTATTTTCCCGGTTTATTATAACAGCGTTACCCGTACCGACGGCGATTTCGTGGTTTCGTTTTTCGGAGCGCCGGTCATCAATACTGTCCTTTATTCCTGGGCCATAGCGGCTGCATACCTCATTGTTGCCATGGGATCGCCGTTGCTTTCATCAATGGCCGACTATACCGGACGACGTAAAGGATTTATGAGAGCTTTTACGATGATCGGAGCCGTTGCATGCGGAGCCTTGTTCTTTTTCAATAAAAATACCATTGAACTGGGAATTATTGCATTTGCCTTAGGCACGGTTGGCTACGGCGGAAGCATCGTTTTCTACAACTCGTTCCTGCCTGTAATTGCAGAGCCAAAGGACCAGGACCGCATAAGCGCCAGGGGGTATTCCATGGGCTATCTGGGCGGTGTCGTTTTGCTGCTTTTCAACCTGTTGATGATCATGAAGCCAGGCTGGTTTGGCATTTCCGCCGACAGCGACCTGCCGGCTCGCATTTCCTTTATCACTGTTTTCCTTTGGTGGATTGGCTTTTCGCAGATCTCATTCAACCGTCTGCCCAAGTATACTTTTCGGAAAAGGATGAACCGGGCCAAAGTGCTGACAAACGGATACCGGGAGTTGCGGGTCGTTTTCAAACAGGTGAGAAAATCATTTCAACTCAGTGTATATCTTATCGGCTTCTTTTTCATGATGATGGGACTGCTGACTACCATGTTTATGGCGGCAACTTTCGGCGAAAAGGAAGTAGGCGTTCCAGGGGATATTCTCATCCTGACTATACTCATTATCCAGCTTGTGGGAATGTTCGGGGCATGGCTGTTTTCGCGTATCTCCGGAAAAATTGGAAACCTGAAAGCTCTGGTGATCTCAGTTGTAACCTGGATTTTAATCTGCGTTTATGCTTATACCATCAAGGATACTGCAGGCTTTATGATCGCTGCCTTCTTTATCGGCATCGTGATGGGCGGTTCGCAATCGCTGGCCCGTTCCACCTATTCGAAAATGCTCCCCGAAACCACCGACCATACTTCATTCTTCAGCTTTTACGATGTAATGGAAAAACTGGCCACCGTTGCCGGGACTTTCAGCTTTGGAATTATTGAAGCCCTGACCGGCAGTATGCGGTTCTCGGTGCTGGCCATTACCAGTTTCTTTATTATATCCCTTATTTTCATGCTGATGCTCATGCGCAGGGCAAAAAAAAGTGAGATGGTTATATAACCTATCCGGCCGAATTGTTGCTGCATCCATATCGTCATAAAAAAAACCGGCTCCTTTCGAAGCCGGTGTCATCCCGGATAACCAACTAACCACCGATGGGAATCCTGCTGATCAGGGTGATGTTATTCAGATCGGAATAATCGTACTGGTAAATACCATCCGTTGCCAGCAGGATCAATAGGTTGCCCACGGGGATAACATCATGGGCCGTTACATCGGTAAATGTCTTTAACAGGTTCTCATCAATGCGCAGGGGATCACTCGCGTCATAAATCTTCAAACCGGCTGCACCGTCGCATACAAACAGTTTCCGGTTATCGATCCCCAGCCCCCAGGGTTCAGTCATGGAGTAGCCCTTTACCAGTTGCGGACTCAAAATTTCCCGGATATCTATCACTTCCATAAGGTTCTGCCAGTTGCCGCAGCGATTCCCGGCGCGTTCGGTCACATAGGCATAGCCATCCTGCACCACCACAGGGTCGCAGCTTTGAAAATGGTTGTACTCCGAAATGAATACTGGTAAAGCCGGCGACGAGATGTCGTAAATCAGCATGCCGGTTTGTGTACCGATAAAAAGGTGTGTTCCGTCAATAAATACGGTTTCGGCTGATCGCTGAAGATCGATTTTTTTTCCGATCTCAGGTTTTGTGGGCGCGGTTATATCAACAACCTGCATATCCGTTTGGTTCAGCCCGTAAAACTGGTTGCCGTAAATAATGAATCGCGCCAGCGAGCCGCCCACACCGATGGTTTGCGTGGCATAACCACCCCCTCCGCCCGAAGAATTGCCTCCCTCCATGGTATAAATATTTAATCCCTTATCGTACCAATAAACGGGGTTGATGTTGCCTTCCACTTCTTCGGTGACAGTTCGTACTTTCCACCCGGTAATCACCCCCTTGTTCTGGTCGATGGAAGCAATGGGATAGTTCACATTTATATCTTCTATTTCCGGAATCGTATACGGAAAAATATCTTTAAGCCGGGCCACTTCTTTCGGATTTCCCAGGTCGCTGATATCCATCACAACCAGGTCGACATAGCTGTCGGCAAAAAGATAATCGCCGGTAACGGCAATATCCACGTTGCCAGGAATTTGCAAAGTGGCAATATTTTGCGGATTTGCCGGATTCGTATTGTCGAAAATATGAACGCCCTTGTATTTTTCATTAACAAAAAGGTAGTTGTCCCTGATGCATATTTTACCCTGCACTTCAACCGCGGTAGCTCCCGACGATTTTACAGGCTGGCGCATCTCGTCGTACGACAAATATTCGGGGACGTTCGCCGTAAAAGTCCGGCGTTCGATAAAGGTATCCCTGCAGCCGGCGAATAGCCCGGAAAGGATCAGCATCAGAAAAGCAATTTGTTGTGTTTTCATGATATCTTCAGATTTATTATTCCACTTCTTCAAACTGACTGCGGCAACCGGCATTCAGGGTTTAGTTGAAAAGGAACCCGACAGTAAAAGCAAGCCTGTTGTATCTGTCGATCCTTTCGGTCTTATATTCGGAAGAATACCAGTAGTAATGATCGTAAACGGTTCGCGTCTGCTGGAAACGGTATCCGAGGCTGAACACAAACGCGTTTCGGCCGGTAAAATCCTTCCGTAACCCAATACCGGCCCCCAATAACGGCCCCCCGTGATAATCGGTGTATTGGTCATCCTGTCCTTTGGCCAGGGCCAGGGTATATCCGCCCTGGGCGTATATGAAGGGAGAAAGGCTCCCGTTCAGGAAATGATATTTTCCTTCGACGAACACCGGCAGCCCTGCTGTTTTAAACCACTCCGCCCCTATTCCCGCTCCTGCCGATAACCGGCAGGGAAAACGGAACGATGTAATTACCGTGAATCCGCTGTTGAAATCGCTGCCTCCGTAAAAAGAAATGGCCGGGAACACTTCCACGCCGTCGGATTTTGCATCCTTTTGCATAACCGGCGCTTTTTCCCGGAAAATGATATGGTCTATTTCCTTTTCAGGAATTACCAGGATATTAGAACCCACCATTTCAATCTTCACATAATCGCCAACCACGTTCTCTATGATCCTGCCGCGCAGGATACTCCCGTTACCGAGGTAAACGGCATCCTTGCTAACCTGTTGTGCCGGTGATGCCAGGCCCGATGCAATGATTGTTGCAATCAGAATTATAATTCGTAATATTTTCATTGTGACCCGAATGATCTTATAACTATAAAGGGCAGGAAAGGATCAGGATGGTTGTATTATATCGGACAAATATTCAGACAGATGAAAAATTGAATAAATTTGTTACTATCATAAAACAAAAACCGGGAATCCATGGACCTTTCAACATGCGGATTGATCTGCAACGAATGCCCTTCGTACGGGAAAGAATGCAACGGCTGCCGTGCCGTTGAAGGTAAACCCTTCTGGGCGCTCGAAATGATGCCCGATAAAACCTGCCCGCTTTACCGTTGTGCGGTAAACGAAAGGAAATATGCCGATTGCGGCGGATGCGCCGAACTGCCCTGCAAGATGTTTCTCGAAATGAAAGATCCTTCCTCAACCGACGAGGAGCACCGGCAGGGGATCATTGTGCGTGTGGGACGGCTGCAAAAAAGTGCGGGTGCATGATATAACTGATTATAAATTCTTCATTTTGCGTTGAATGTTTTTAATTTTCAAAATGCAGAACATTAAACACTTAATCAAGAATGACAAAGGTTTGTCCTGCTTCTTCATTCTTCATTTTGCGTTGAATGTTTTTGATTTTTCAGAACGCAGAACATTAAATAATAAATTATAAGCTCTGTCCTGCTTTTTCATTCTTCATTTTGCGTTGAATGTTTTTAATTTTCAAAATGCAGAACATTAAACACTTAATCAAGAATGACAAGGTTTGTCCTGCTTTTTCATTCTTCATTTTGCGTTGAATGTTTTTAATTTTTCCAAACGCAGAACATTAAATAATAAATTATAAGCTCTGTCCTGCTTTTTCATTCTTCATTTTGCGTTGAATGTTTGTAATTCTTCAAAACGCAGAACATTAAACACTTAATCAAGAATGACAAGGTTTGTCCTGCTTTTTCATTCTTCATTTTGCGT
>Ga0209099_1002248_pt1 | contig 17421 bp, 14 predicted proteins | sample AD_JPNHW2_MetaG_FD_184430 | JGI IMG/M metagenome (GOLD analysis project Ga0209099, IMG submission 184430) | Active sludge microbial communities of municipal wastewater-treating anaerobic digesters from Japan - AD_JPNHW2_MetaG (SPAdes) (version 2) | ecosystem: Engineered > Bioreactor > Anaerobic... | reverse complement strand
ACAAAACCAAGCGCTATTGGACCATTACCATCATAGGCTATGCCTTTAACGTCGTCGTCATTCCGGCGCTCGCGCTGGCCACGAAGTTCGGCTGGGTGTACGCCTGCGCCCTTATACTCCTGGAACGTTTCGGCAAGGCCATAAGGAGTCCTGCAAAAACAACAATTGCGTCGTTTGCCGCGCAGGAGGTAGGCGCTGGCAAAGGCTTTGCGCTGCAGGAAGTGCTGGACCAGATTGGTGCTTTTGTTGGCCCTCTCATGTTATCGCTCGTTCTTTTCATAAAGGGCGGCAGCAACGATCTCTCGGCTTATGAGCTCTCCTTTTTGCTCCTCGGCATACCGGCTTTGATAACACTGGGAATATTGCTTTTTGCTAGAAGCAAATATCCCAACCCGAGTGAATTCGAGGTTAAAGAGTCGCCCCGCGATGCAAAGAACATTCAAGCGGCGTTCTGGTTTTACCTTGCGGGTATTTCACTGCTCGCCATCGGCTTTGCAGACTTTCCGCTCATGTCGTACCACTTTGCCAAGACAAAACTAATCTCGGATAGCATGATTCCAATTCTTTACGCCTTGGCAATGGGCATCGACGCACTGGCGGCGCTCGTTTTTGGACGAATGTACGACAAACGTGGCATGACCGCGATTATGATTTCCTCCGCTATTTCAGCGTTCTTTGCGCCTTTTGTGTTTTTGGCGAACAGCGAGGCAATAGCCATTGTGGGCATACTGTTATGGGGCATCGGCATGGGAGCACAGGAGTCAATCCTGAAGGCCGCCGTCACCACCATGATCAGCAAAGAGAAGCGCGGCACAGCGTTTGGCATCTTCAACTGCGGCTTTGGGCTCGCCTGGTTTGCGGGCAGCTGGGCTATGGGAGCGCTCTACGACACTTCGATTATCGCGCTGGTTATCTTTTCCATTGTGGCCCAGCTTGCGTCGCTGCCCTTCTTCTTTAGGACGAAGACTTTGCTTGCCTCAAGGCCATAAGTACGCGCTCAGGCGTAAAGGGCGTTTCCGTCAACCGAACACCAATTGCGTTGCGAAGGGCATCTGCGATAGCAGCCGGCGGTGTATCTATGCCAATCTCGCCAATCGACTTGGCGCCGAAGGGGCCAGAAGGTTCAAAACTCGGTGCAAGCTCGACCTCAATCCTGCCAACGTCCTCGCGTGAGGGGATGGGATACGACATGATGCTGTTGGTAAGCAGCCTTCCTTTCTCCGTATATTGAACGTTCTCGTAGAGTGCAAGCCCGATGCCCTGCAGGAGACCTCCCTCGGCCTGGACGCGCGCCAGATTGGGGTTGATGGGCACACCGCAGTCCACCACCGCAACATACCGCAAAAGATCAACCTTTCCAGTGCCCGTGTCCACCTCGATCTCTGCAAAACCCGCCATATAGGGTGGCGGCGAGAGGGGACCAGTGAAGGACCCTGTTGCGGACAGCATCTTCATGTCTTCGCGGTTGTGGTAGAGGGTATCGAAGGAAAGATCGCGCAAGGTCACCAAGACCGCACCATCGGCAGCGAGGAATTTTTCGCCGTCGAAGGTGATGGAGGCACTGTCGGTGGCGCCGCTTTCGGCTTTGTCGCTGCCATTGTCCGCGGCGTTATGATCGACGTGCCCGCCCTTACAGTAATGCTCTGCAACGGCGTCGATCATCACCCTTTTCATTTTGCGGGCGGCATCCAGCACGGCATTGCCCGATACGTAGGTGGTGCTGGAGGCATAGGCGCCCACATCGAAGGGCGTATTGTCGGTGTCCGAAGAAAGAATCGAGATTGAGGAGACCGGCACGCCCAATTCCTCGGCTGCGATCTGCGTCAAAATGGTATCGCTGCCGGTACCCAGGTCAGTGGCCCCTACTTTGAGCGTGAACCAACCGCCATCCTGGAGGCTCAATGTGGCAGAGCCCATGTCCACAAGCGGAATGCCGGAACCCTGCATGGCAAGAGCCATACCGAGCGCGCGAATTTTGCCGGGTCCTGACTGCCAGGACAGGTGTTCGGGGTTCCAGCCAATAAGTTCCTTTCCTCTGTCGATGCAGTATTGAAGTTTGCAGCTGTCGATGGGCGCATCGATACCTTCGCCACCCTCGCCCATGATGCGGAACACGTCGCTCTTCTCGCCCTCGCGAATCATGTTCTTTTCTCGGAAGGCGATGGGGTCCATGCCAAGCTGGTGCGCAATCTCATCGATGGTGGATTCCAGCGCGAAATTACCCTGGATGGCACCGTAACCGCGGAAAGCTCCGGCCGAAATTTTGTTTGTGTAGACGGCATGACCGCCAAAATGGACGGCCTTAACCTTGTTATAGAGGGGAAGTGCCTTGGAACCGACCACCATGAAGGCGGTGAGGGCGTGCTCGCCATAGGCGCCAGTGTTGGAAAGGACACTCATGTCCAGCACATTCAGAGTGCCGTCGCGATTGGCGCCGGCGCGCATGGTGATGCGCATTTGATGGCGGGTGAAGGTGGATTCGAAGACTTCCTTGCGGGAAAGGGCCAGGCGCGCCGGCCGGCCGGTGCGAAGCGTCACGAGCGCAACGAATGGCTCGACGTGGATGGTCTGTTTGGAACCAAATCCCCCACCGATGCGCGGCTTTACGATACGTACCTGGCTATACGGGATATCGAGGGCCTGCGACAGGATTCTCCGCGTGTGGAAAGGGTTTTGTGTGCTGGTATAGACGACAAGCCTGCCGTGCAGATCGATGTAGCTGAAGGCAGTGTGTGGTTCCATGGCGACGTGCGACTGTGCCTGGGTTACGTAGGTTTTCTCTACCACGACATCGCTCTTGGCAAGTTCGGCTTCCACATCGCCAATGTGCATATCGTAGGCACAGGCGATATTTCGGCTCGGATCAAAGCCGGTGGGAATCATCTCGTGGATATCTTTCTCGGGGTGAATGACAACAGCGTTGTCCATCGACTTTTCAAAGTCGAGCACAGGCTCGAACACTTCATAGGTCACCTGCACGAGTGAGGCGGCCTTTCTGGCAAGCTCGAGCGTCTGTGCAGCGACAATGGCGACCTCGTCGCCAACGTAGCGCACATATTCGTCCAATACGAACTTGTCGCGGGGACTCGGCTCCGGGTCGCCCTGGCCTGCCCGTGTGTACGGGATGTGCTTTATGTCTTTCCATGTGAGGATGCAGGCAACGCCTGGCAGGGCGAGGGCTTTCTCCGTATCGATGGATTTTATGCGGGCGAATGCATGGGGACTTCTAACGAGTACCACAAAGAGGGCGTCGTATGGGGCAAAGTCATCGGTGTAGGCGGGCCGGCCTGTGACAAGGCCGATGCCTTCTAGTTTTGGCTGATTGTGGTTGACGGTGCGAAAGGTGCGGGAGTTATCAGGGGGCCGATCATTCATGTGGCGCCTCCAAATACTTTACGATCGCTCGTAAATGGCCTTCGTAGCCAGAACAGCGGCAAAGGTTGCCGGAAAGATAGTGGCGAATTTCTGCTTCGGTAGGAGACTTTAGTTCGCGTTTAAGGGCCAGCACCATCATGGTAAAACCAGGGGTGCAATAGCCACACTGGTCTGCTCCTTCGGCAACAAGGAATTGCGCGAATTCCGCAGCTTCTTTTTCCACGCCGCGGACGGTAGTGATGTTGCGGCCTTCGGCGCGGCCTGCAAAGACCGAGCAGGAAGGGACCGGCACCCCGTCCAACCACACAGTGCAGACGCCACAGTTCCCGGTGTCGCAACCTCTCTTTACTTCAGTATAGCCTGCGGAGCGCAAGACATCGCACAGCATATCGGCCGGGTTGCACGCAATAACGCGTTGAACGCCATTAATCGTCATAGTCAGGTTGACGTCGCTCATGATGCGGCCTCCGTAATTGCTCGTTCAACAAGGGTTTCACATAAAAGACGCCTATAGTCCGCACTCCCACGCGAATCGGAAACAAAAAGGGTTTCGGCAGCGGCGGCCTTCGCGGCGGCGCTTGCGTAGGAAGACGGTGCGGCGGGCGGCACCATTGCGGCGCCCTGAGCGTGTGCGGCCGTGCAGGCCGCGTTGCACGCGGCCTGCGCATTTGGGCAAAGCCGCGCCGCGGCCGGCCGCGCCCCAACCACAACGCGCCAGCCTTCCGCCGTGAAGGCCGCCGCCGCATTCAGCACCGCAAAATCATTCCTGGTTATCCGCAAACTCTGAAAGCTGACATAAGGATTCTTGGCAACCACGATACTTTCCAATAAGAATGCCCCTTTTGGTGGAGCCGCCAAAAAGTCACCAAGGCTCATCTGTCCCTGCCCATATAGACTCACCCTGGCATCAAGCGCCAAGAGCAAGGTGATCAAATCCGAAAAACCATACCGACCTGCAACGGTTCCGCCTATTGTTATGAGATTGCGCAGTTGGACACCTACCAGATGCTCGGTTGCGTGCCGAAACGCGCCGTGAAATGCGTCATCAAGCAAAGGAGAAGTCTCTATTGCTCTTGCGGTCGTCATGGCGCCTATTTCAACAAGATCAAGAGAATCTCCAGATCCCGCTTCTCTTATGTAATCCAACCGCAGCTCACAGAGATCTACCATTGTGTCGGTAGACCTGCCATTCATGTGAAGCCAGCACCCTCCACCCACGGGCAGCCCGCCCTTCTGGATGAGGCTGTAGGCTTCATCCAGCGTCTGTGGACGCATGTAGTGATTTACTTCCATGACTTCTCCTCAACAATTGCGCTATTCTACTACAAAAAACTACAACGAACAACAAAAGGACACTCTCTACATGCCTGCGCGAGCAGCAAAAGCCGCAAAAATTGCACCTCCCCTATTTCTTCTTTGTGAGCTTCTCTATCTCTTCTTCTACTTCCCCTGCACCATCTGCATAATACTCCTGTTCTTTTGGTTCCAGTTCTTTAAGCAGCCTGAGAAACTCCCCAGCGTGCACTCGTTCTTCATTCGCTATATCGACAAGAACTTCCTGCGCCAACTTGTTGTCCGTGGATTCCGCAAGCTGCGTGTACATTTGAATCGCCTCGTACTCTGCCGCGATCATAAACCTGATCGAGCGCACAAGTTCGCTCTCCGTCAACTTGCGGTCGCTCTTCATTCCCGAAAACGCTGTTCCAAAATCTGGCATACAAACCTCCTTAGGATGTTGCTAGTCATTACGCTCTTAAGGCGATGTTTAAACACTGACATCTAAGTGAATCCTAACATAGTATATATACCGCATCAATTTATGAGACTAGAAGCCAAAACTTTTCTGTTGAAACTCCATGACAATGCGTCCTTGTGCACTCGATTAAAATGTCCTTTTGGTAGAATAGCAGCCAGGAACGAAGATGGCTAAGAAATGAGCGATGGGACAAAAAGCGCTTCTACGGGCGAAAGTTATGGAAAGTGATGAAAGAAGAAACCACGTCCGATGCAACGCGACTGCTTTGGCGCTGGATTGAGCGTTATGGCATACCACAGGCGCTCTATTGCTATCAAAAGAATGTCTTTGTGAGTATCCGTGAGGCCACGATTGAGGAGCACTTGGCGGGTATTGAACCGAAGAGCCCGTCAAACTTGTTCCTTATGTTCGGCTCACTATAGACAGCCGCTCTTGATTCCTTGCTGATTGGTATTATATTGATGCATGTTACGTTGCCTGCTCTTAAGGAAAGCATGGGAAGCACAGCCGTGTGAGGAACAAAATGGCGCAAACACACTACGATCCTAAGTTCTACTCTATCCCAGAGGCGTATTTGGCACTCTATAAGGGGATAAAGACATCTCTCAGCACTATCACCTTCAAAAAAAGCACCGACACTTTGAGCGATGAGTTCAAAGAGAGAATCATGCTTGCGGTTACTGAAGTGAACAGCTGTGAAATCTGCTCATACGTGCACACACGAATAGCCCTTGAAAAGGGCTTGGACGAAGAAGAAGTGCAGATGATTCTGGGAGGTAATTCCGAAAACATACCAGAACAAGAAAGAGTGGCTATACTGTTCGCCCAGCATTACGCAGATACGCGTGGCAAGCCAGCCCGGCAGGCATGGAATACACTTATGGAAACGTATGGAGAGCAAAAGTCCCGCTACATCCTGGGCGCTATACGGACGATGATGATAGGGAATATCTTTGGTGTACCGGTAAGCGCATTTAAGAACAGACTAAAAGGAAAGCCAAACAAAAAGAGCAATATTGGCTACGAGTTAAGCATGATGGTGCTTCCAATCGTGTTTGCTCCAATTGCGTTCGTACATGCGCTTATATCACAAGCCCTAAGGATACCTCTACTCTCATTCAGAAATTAGGCATATCGTAAAGACCGCCGGCGTTAACAACCTTTGAATATCCCGCCGACTTTAGCATGCGGGCAGCGAGTGCGGACCTTGCTCCAGAAGCGCAATACAGAACAATTTGTCTATCTTTTGGGCCTACTTCGCTTAAGCGGTTCAAAATCTCGTTCACGGGGATGCATATTGCATTCGGGTAGTGTTCCTCTTCAAACTCTTCCATGCTCCTCACGTCTATGACGAGCGCACCACCCTTGATGAGTTCTTCCACAGGATTACGTGCCATACTTTATTCTCCTTCCTCAATGAGTTCATTGAACTCTTTTATTAGTTGCATGCTGGTGAATCCACCACTGACATACTTTATGTCGCTCGATCTCTTATCAACAAGTTGCCGATATGCCAGATGTCCCTCAAATCCTGCTTTTGAAACTATCAACAGCTGGCTTTCGGGGATTTCATCGATCCTGTCCCGCAGTTCATCCACTGGAATATGAATACTGCCTCGAATATGACCCTGTACAAATTCGTTAAAGGTTCTGACATCGAGAACGGTAGCCGAATTCTCTTTGATAAGCGGCAAGGCTTCTTGGGCGGTGATGAATTTTGAGAAACCCACCATATCGTTTCGCGCAGCAAATGCGGCCATCTGTAGTGGATCGTTTGCGCTGGAATACGGTGGAGCATACGATAAATCGAGCGCGGACAAATCCTCAAGTGTTAGTTTTGCATAGATTGCTACGGCTAGCACATCGATGCGTTTTTCTACACCTTCCTTACCAAAGGCTTCTGCGCCAAGAATCCTCCCATCTTTTGCCTGATAGATGATTTTCAGGCTTAAGTCTTCGCCGCCGGGATAATAGCTTGCGTGATGTGGCCTGTGAACAGTCACCGCGCGGCATTCAATCCCCGATGCGCGCGCAGCCTTCTCAGAAAGGCCTGTCATCGCATACGTATAGTTCATGACTTTTACCACGGAGGTGCCTAACGAACCTGAATACTGCATGGAACCTCCGAGGGCATTGGTCGCCGCGATACGGCCCTGGCGGTTTGCTGGCCCTGCTAACGGAACTCGAGTCTTTGCGCCATCAGGGATGCGCGTCACTTCGATCATATCGCCTGCGGCATAGATATCAGGGTCATTGGTCTTGAGCCATGAGTCGACGGCGAGTCCATTTGAAGGCCCTATTGTAAGCTCGCTCTTTTTGGCCAGTTCGAGATTTGGGCGCACACCGACTGCAAGGAGCACAAGATCTGCCTGCAGTTGACTGTTGTCGCTCAAGAACGCCAGGTGAGCCTTCTCGTCCACGGCCACCAAAGCCTTTCCAGTAATCGTAGAAACCCCGTTTTCCGCAAAAGCTTGCGCTATTTGCGCTCCGAATTCAGGGTCTGAGAGCGGCATCAACTGCTGAGTGAGCTCTACAATGGTTGTCGAGATGCCCCGCTTATGCAGTGCCTCTGCGGCTTCAAGCCCAATAAATCCACCACCGACGATTACTGCTGCCTTAGGAGAATTTTCCTTAATGAAGTTTTCGATGTTATCGGTATCGGGAATCGTCCAGAGATTGAAAACGTTTTTGCTGTCTGAGCCTTCAAATGAAGGTCGAATCGGGCTACCTCCTTGTGCAAGTATGAGCTTGTCGTAAGGTATCGTAGACAGTCCTTCCTTGCCTTTGAGGGTTACCTGTTTTTGCTGACGATCAATAGCAATGGCTTCTGTATTCAAAAGCACTTTTATTCTGTATCGGGCAAAAAACCCCTCAGGAGTCTGAAGTATGAGCTGACCTCGCCGCTTTATATCGCCTGAGATTCGATATGGCAAGCCACAATTGGCGAACGATACATATGGCCCTTTTTCTATAATGGTAATCTCTGCATTTTCGTCAATTCTGCGTGCCCTTGCTGCCGCCGTCGCCCCAGCAGCGACGCCGCCAATTATTACAAGCCTCATGTGCTCCTCCATATATATTATTATATATAATCTTTTCGAGATATTCAAGTCTTTGGCGAATTTCTCGTCAAGAATTGATCAGAGTGCCCATATGTGGATCGGTTAGGACACACACTTATGTACCAGCTTCAACACATAAATGGCAACATTCGCCAAGGTTCGCACTGAACGGTTCTTATTGTGTCTACAAATAGTCTACAAAAACTTGCAAAAATTCCAAAAAAGGGGTCAAATATTGCAGAAAATGAATATAGTCAGAATGTAGTCAGTGAACAACACAAGTACTTTAGATAAGGCGGTTTATGCAATAAAAAAGGCTCCCTTGCGGAAGCCTTAAAACCATATAGCAGGGGGTGGACTCGAACCACCGACCTCCGGGTTATGAGCCCGACGAGCTGCCAACTGCTCTACCCTGCGACGCTGGTATAAACTTACAAAAAACTGCAAAAAATGTCAAGCTATGGAAACCTTCGCTGCTGAACTTCGTCTTAACTACGTTTAGACGGATAGCAGTTTTGCAGATTAGGCCAGCAAATCAGCCTACGCCGCAACCTCGATTTCCTTCTTACAACGGTTTACAGGAAAGCAATATATGGCATTGCCAGGACCAACAAAACCGTTACAACCAACGCAGGCAAGAAATCCCCTGTCTTGAACTTTTTTATGTCCAGGAGCCCAAGCCCGATCATAATGACTAGCGCACCACCAAGCCCGGTCAGCTCCTGTAGCATCAGATCCGTGACATATGGCTTGACCCACACCGAGATCAAGGTCAGTAGTCCCTGGTAAGCCAAGACCGACAAAGCCGAGAATGCTACCCCAATGCCCATGGCACCAGCAAAGATTACCGACATGAAACCATCCAGCACGCTTTTTGTTAGTATGATGGAGTAATCGCCAATCGTACCGGCTTTAAAGGAGCCCACAATGGCCATAGCGCCAGAACAGAACAATACCGATGCGCTCAAGAAACCTTCTGCAAAGCTGGAATCGTCGCCACCCTTAATAAAGTGCTTCTTGAGCCACTCTCCAAGGCTTAAGACCCCGCCCTCGATATCGAGCCAGGTACCGACAAGGCCGCCGATAATGAGTGATATTGCCAGAGCCAGAACATGGCCCGTTTTTATGGCCATCTGTATGCCTATAATAAGTGAAACTATGCCTGCAGAAGCAAAAACCGCCTTTTGGTACTTTTCTGGTATTCCTTTCTTGAGGAAAAAACCAATTAGCGAGCCCAGGAGAATAGCGCCAGCATTGATGAATACTGCTAACATATCGCACCTTTTTGCGTTCGTGATTGACCGAATTTGCCGAAGTATAGCATAATTGAGTAAACAAAGGGGAGACCATGAGAAGAGTTTTAAATAAATATGCAGAAAAAGGTTCAACGAGCTCACAGCGAACACACCGTGCAGAAAGCTACAATCCCCAGGACGGAGCCCTTCCATCGTCTTTCCGGTCCAAGGCAGGGGGCCTCTTGTTTATGATGATTGCCTTTGTTCTCTGTTCATCCCTTGTCCTGGCCTGTTCTTCTACTCCTCCGGCCATTCCGCCAGATCTTGGCTCTTCCCAGATCATACAAAAGGCCCAGGAACGAACTGACGTAAACGATTGGGAAGGAGCCAAGGTCTATTACAGGGCCTTGTTGGAACGCTTTCCCAACGACCCAAGTCTCACGCTGGAAGCGATGTACGAACTCGCCTTCATTGAATATAAACAGGGGCATTATGCCGAGGCTCGTGCTGGTATGCAGCAGGTTTTGCAACGCTATCAAGCAGAAGACGCCGACTCACTGCCTCAGACGTGGAAGATTCTCGCCGAAAAGGTACTTGCAAAGCTTCCAAAATCCTAAAGTACCTCGGCAATCCTAAAGCACCTCAGCGTCGCTCAAGGCCTCCGCCACCTCGAGCCATTCGTTGTTGAGCTGGGCCATCTCCTGTTCGATTGCTTCTATATCTTTGAGTAGCTTTCTTGCTTTGGCCCCATCGGTGTAATTGGCGGGGAGCGCCATCGCGTCTTCAAGACGATGCTTTTCCGCAGAAAGCGCCGCAAGCCGCTCTGTTATGTCGGTTTCCCTCTTCTTGAGTCTACGAATCTGTGCTTTTCTGGCTTTCTCGTCTTCCCAGGAGCCCGAACCCGTGGAGGAGCCGTCTTCAAACGGACTTGGCCCATTTGGCAATACAGTTTTTTCAGTCAAAGCGAGGTTTGGCCGCATGCCTATGTCCGCACCAGCTGCAACTTCAAATGCACCGGGAACAAGACCAGCCGCAAGAGTCTCTTTTTTTTCTATATAGTATGAGTAATTCCCAAGATAAAGCCTCGGGGTGGTCCCGATTTCCAGTTCCAAAATCCTATCCGCCAGGTCTTCGATGAATCCACGGTCGTGCGAAACAAACAGCACGGTTCCTTCAAAAGCCTTGAGCGCCTCCAGGAGGACGTCCTTCGATGTCAGGTCGAGGTGGTTCGTCGGCTCATCCAAAATGAGCAGATTGGCGGGGTTGAGCAACAGTTTGAGAAGCGCAAGCCGCGAACGCTCGCCGCCAGAGAGCACCGAAACCGGCTTCTCTACGTCGTCCCCGCGGAACAAAAATGCACCAAGCAGATTGCGAAGCTTGGACTGAAGTTGCTGCGGGCACACCGAAGCTGCCTCTTCCTCTACCGTATTGTCGGAATTCATATGCTCCGCGGAATCTTGCGCAAAATAGCCAATCTGTACCCCGGAGCCGAGTGTTATCCTCCCCTCGTAGTTTGAGTCGATGCCTGCGATGAGCCGCATCAGCGTGGACTTACCCGCGCCATTAGGTCCAACAAAGGCCATTTTGCAGCCGCGTTCGATTTCGAGAGAAAAATCCTCTAGAACACGCAGCTCGCCATATGCTTTGTTCACGTTCTCGATTCGCACCGTTATCTTGCCAGAGTGCGGCGCGGGCGGAAAACTAAAGTGGATATGCTTCATCCCTTCCGGAATCTCGATAGGGACGATTTTTTCGAGCATCTTTATCCGGCTTTGCACCTGTGAGGCTTTCGATTCCTTGTAACGGAAACGCCGGACAAAATCCTCCATGTGCTGAATCTCTTCCTGCTGCCGCGCCCAGGCATCGAAAAGCTGTTCAAGCTCCTGCGCGCGTCTGGTTTCGTACTGGGAATAGGTGCCCGGATACCGTGTCAATTTGCCGTTGAAGAGCTCATAGACCTCGTTTATCGTCACATCGAGAAAATACCGATCGTGCGAGACAAGTAAAACCCCACCCCGATAAACCTGCAAAAAGCCTTCGAGCCACGTGCGCGCTTCCAAATCGAGATAGTTTGTAGGCTCGTCCAGCAACATGATGTCGGGATCTTCCAAGAGAATTTTGGCCAGGGCGAGACGCATCTGCCAACCGCCTGAAAGTTCGTTTACCCGCTTTTCAAAGTCCTTGGAGGCAAATCCAAGCCCTGTAAGGACTTCGGAGATTTTTTCCTTACGTCGATAGTAGCCGCTCTCTTCCACGTGAGTGGTAATAGCGTCAAACTCCTCCAGGAGCCGCTGCATGACCTTGGGCTCGAGATTGGCATCTTCGAGTTGGCGACCAAGAACCTCCTGCTTTTTGAGCATACTTTCGATGTGAGAAAACGACGTTTCGGCCTCTTCCCATAGTGTCTGGTCGCCTGAAAGAACAAGGGTCTGCGGAAGGTAGCTCACGCGGGCGCCCTTTGTAATGGTTACCTCTCCGGAATCTGGCTGCATGAGCCCCACTGCAATTTTCATTAAGGTAGACTTACCGGCACCATTGGCACCGGCAAGTGCAGCACGGGAACCATCGGAAAGCGTGAGCGTTGCGGATTTTATGAGATCGCGGGCACCAAATGCAAGGCTAATATTACTTAGTTGGACAAAAGGCATCTATAATACATCCTATTCTTGTGCGTTATCCTGCTTCGTGCTTTACTTTGTTCTTTACTTTCCAAGGTTCCTTACTTTCCGAGCGACAAAGCAAAGTCGACCGTGTCAAATCGCGAATCGATAGTGTCGATGGCGCCCGAACCAGGCTGAGTAGCCGATTTTGCCACAAGCAAGTGCCCCATCTTAATGGCATATACATAGTCACTACGTCCTTCGGATGAGTCAGGATAGAGAGAAAATGCCCCCTGCCAGGTTGCAGAAAGATCGTCGGAAAGTCCTACACCAAAAACTATTTTCCCTTTTTGCGCCTGATCCGGATCCGCATTGCCCGGGGCAAAGCCTGCCTGAGTGTTCTCTGCAACTTGCCACGAATAAAGACCGCTCGGCCACAAGGTGAGTTCGCCACCTACATCCGAAGAAAGTTGTATTGCACTGTTCTTGGAGGCGTCGCCTTGCCCTGCGGCAACCCTCGCCGAGGAGAAAAACGAGCGAAGCGCGTTCTCACGTCGAATTTGTTCGGACTGAATAATGGGGAGCAGGTCTTGGTCCATCGCGACAAATCTGGCTGAGCCCCCACCCTGATGCCACTCGACAGCTTCGCCCTTTGCCGGAATATCCGTTGGATCCCAATTTGCGATTATTGCGTCGGTACCGTCTTGCCTGATGCGCAACGGCGTTGGACTAAAGACAAACCAATCCTGATCCTGAGTTACGGAAGTGTAGTTAAAAACCTGAGAATAACCGGGCAGTTCCACGCGTATCTGATTCTTGGTAAGATCACCAAAAAGTCCATATTGCATCGAGAAATAATCAAGATCAACGGCGTTAGAATTCAGCATCGTTGTGTACCAGGACGGACGCCATGTCGTCGTCAAAATCGTGGAAACGGTGTCCTGCCCCGAAGTGTCTGTCGGCATGCTCGGCTCTTCGCCGGTACTTTCATCGAATAGCTTCATGGTGTTACTAAAAACGTAGCCCTTGGTTCCGTCCATCGTGAGCACCTGATACCACTCACCAGGGAGCGCAACATTGCCCGTGTACACCGCTTCGCCCTGCACCTTCGCCAGCACCTTCACCATCTCGTACTGCCGCAACCGGTACACCCGCCGCTCCCCATTCGCCGGCTTCTGGCGAATCGGCAGGCCGTCCCGCTGAGCAATGAGGTAAATGCTCTTCCATTCTCCCATTTCACTCACGCGTTTTTCTGCCGCCTTTTTCGTGCGAAACACCTCGATCTGCCAGAGCGGTACCTCCATCTTGACGCTTCTGTCATCGTTCAAACCGATAACGTAAGTTTTGGTGATATTTGACTTTACGTACACTGGTACTATGCTCCCTGCCTTGGCATCCGTCCCTTTAATGCTCCACAGCACCACCCCCCAGCCCGTCTGTGACGAGCAGGACACACCAAGCACCAGGACAAGGGCTAGCAGCAGCGCAGATGTCAGCAACCCCGCCAATGATTGAGATATTTTGTTTCTATTCATATATTTATTCATTACGCTGTCTTCTCTCGTCACACTGTCTTCTCTCATCATATTTCCGGCCCAAACGTCGGGTTAGCGCGCCACCTACGGCGGGCAGCAGCGCTTTTGCCTTCAAGCCCTGATGTGGCTCCATTTGCGGCCCCTGCTACTTGAGCTTGCTCTTGCGATTCTACACTGCGCCCCGCATTTTGATAAGACATTTCAAATCTTCTGTCAAATTCGTACAAAACTCTATCTAGCAGAGTCGCTCACGAACACATTTCGCAGGAGGTCCACGATTTGCGGAACGCTTATTCGTCTTATGCCCAATTGCTTCAGGTTGATAGTTGAATCCCCAGCCAGCTGTGTCAAAGCTTCCTGAAACGAGCTATATATAGTGGATGGAAGAAAAATTGTTTTGACAGGATCAAGAACTTGAGCGAGTCGCATGATGTCGTTTCTGTGTTTTAGGACATCCCTTTCATCAACATCATGACCATCAGCTCTCCTTGTCCTGAGATCAAGCCACGCTCTGGCTTTCAGAGGAATCAGGCGATCAGCTCCCACAATCGGAATTCCCTGTACCAATACTTTCCCGCTCCTAATAAATTCGTAGTATTCCGGATCGAGAAGAATCGCAGAAAGGCTCGCAACTTCGTCACCTAATGGAATGGGGGTAAGATGCATGTTGTCATGTGGGGCGATCATTGTCGGAGTTCGCGAAAAGAGTTCCAACATAGATGGAAAGTTGAGATTTGATGGGGCGTAGAAACGGTAGAAGATATCTCTCCCACTACTTCTCTGAAGATTCTGGTAGCCACCCTCTTCGATAAAGTTCCAAAGAACAGAACCAAATCGAGAATCCAATGTTTCCAGGATCAGCACAATATCTAAATCTTTTGTCGCCCTGAAGGGCAAGGCACTGCCCTCCATTATGAGACTAGCTGCAGTACCCCCTATAAGGACGTACGATTCCTCAAGCCCCTTAAACCGTTTCCTGAATTCTTCCAATCCCTTTACCACTTTATAGACTCCATCATCTCCGACAAAGCTTTTTGTATTCTCTCATCGGTAGATGCTCGAAGCGTGAGAAAGAGAGACAACATATCTACAGTTTCACCACGCGACAACAGATGCGGGTCATATGCCCAAAGCTCGATTTCGGCATATTCCTGTTCGATGTCCTGGTCATCGACACAGTGAAGCAAGAATTCTTCTGCATCCGAACTACCAACCTTGAGGGCATAAACAGCGTGTCTGGGGAAATCTATACTCGAGTAACGGGCTAGAGCTGTCTCTCCTGATTCTGGTAGATTCGCAAAGATCTCACCTTGAGTTTGAACATAGATTCTCTTTCTAACCGGACTTGAAAGAAACGGAAGCACAGCATTCCAAAGTTCAAAACCCTCTTTGCTAAAAGCTAATTCTCTTCTTTTTCCAATCCTCGTTCGTTCCGCCACACCGATCGACTCAAGCTCATCAAGAGCCCGAGTCATTGTCATTTTCGAATAGGAAGAAAGTACGGCAAGTTCAGTTGGATTCATGCGTTTCGTATCAGGACGCAACAGCTTTTGCAGGATCAACACTTGAGCTGCAGGACTCAGCCTTTCGGTGGCAGGGTGTACCTTCTTGAATATTTCCCGGAAATCGATGGCCAGGAAAGGGAGATATAGCTGCTTTCCTGGAACTATGAAAGGGACTTTCGCTGTTACAAGACGAGACCGGTCGACGGATGACAGCGTTTTCGACACATAGATAATGCCATCATTCCAGTGGTCCGAGAGTTTTTCAATATCCCGGTGAATCTGCAAAGGAGTTCTGTTGGCCTCGCCCAGATCAACTGCAAACAGGCATGGATAGTCCCGGATTTCACCGACATAAAACGCGTATGCGCTTTGAAGATATAAGGGTATCGTTTTGGTGCCTTGCCAAAGAAGAGGAGTAAAAGACTCTCCAAGAGTGATCTGCACATAATGTGTTAATGCCGAAATGGGAAAGTAACTGTAAGTCATAATAACCTCTCATAATAACATCATTTATGAATGATAACACAACCTATGTTACTATTCAACTATTACGTTATTGATAAGTAGAAGGCCTATACTGATTTAGAACGTTTTTAAGACAGGTCAGTACGTTTTAGCTGTGCCTTTTTGCCAATGACACTTTTCTGTGCACGAATCCGGTAACTGTGTTATTATTGCGAGATTATCTTTTGAGGAGTCGTCGCAATGAAGAGCGCAGACGCGCAGCGCAGGAGTACGGTGCGGGCCGAATCACTATCTGTCGAAAACGGGGCGCAGTCAAGGAGTTCGGCGCAGCCAGAGAGATCAACCAAACCGCAGATATCGGTTCTGCCCCAAGATGCAGCACAATCACAGTCTGCGTCGCCGCAGAAGCCGACAGGCCACACCAATGCCACATCTCAGCCCATCGCCGCAATCGAAGTCGGCTCCACGGGCATAAGGCTCCTCATTGCGTCCCTCGACCCAAACGGGGTCATCCATGTTCTGGACAAGGCGAGCAAGCCCAGCCAAATCGGCCGGGACGTCTTTACCCAGGGCAGCATTGGGCGCGACGCGCTGCGTGAGACCATTGCCGTACTCATGACCTTCAAAGAACTCCTCTCCAGCTATGCCATCCGCCCGGAAGACGCCAAAGTAATCGGCACAAGCGCCCTGCGCGAAGCCAGCAACCGCGACACCTTTGTGGATCGCGTTGCCCTTCAAACTGGCTTTCGCATTCGGGTAATCGAGGATATCGAAGAAAATCACCTCATGTACCTCGCCGTGCAGCAGGCCTTGCAGGAAGAGCGCGCCCTGATTGCCAAATCCAACACAATGATTTTGGAAGTCGGCGGAGGGACGACCGAAATCATGCTCCTCAAGCACGGGAAAATGACCTCGTCACACAGTCTGCACATCGGCACCCTGCGCCTGGACGAGCAAATCCGCGAGGCGGGCAACTCAAGGAATTACCTGCGGGACTACCTTGAAAGCAACATCAAGACCACCTGCGACCAAATGGAAGAAGAGCTTCCGCTTGCGTCCATTAAGACCTTCATTGTTATCGGTTCGGACGCACGTCTTGCCGCATCTACGCTTGGCAAAGGCAAGACCGGTGCTTACTCAAAGCTCGGTCGGAACGAGTATATTCAGTTTGCCGAAGCCGTGAGCGGCTTAAGCCCTGAAGAAGCCATCGAGCAGTTCAACATCCCGTGGGCGGAGGCCGAGGGTCTTGCCTCAGGGCTCATCATGGAGTCGCTTTTCCTGCGCAGGACCGAAGCCGAAACCGTCATCATCCCCAATGTTTCAATACGCGAAGGGCTGCTCCTTGCAGGCGCAAGGGGGCTCGACCCTTCTATTGGAGCCGAGATCAAAAGGCAGATTGTCGCCTCGGCGCAATCGCTGGGCAAGCGTTATCACTACGATGAGCAACATGCGCACAATGTAAGCGCCTTGAGCCTCAAGATTTTCGATTTTCTTGCCAAAGACTATGCCTTGCACAGTCACGAGCGCCTTCTTTTAGAAGTGGCGGCGATTTTGCACGACATTGGAACCTTTATACGTGCCTCAGGGCACCATCGTCATGGCGAATATATCGTTGCTAATTCGGAGATTTTCGGTTTGAACCGAGAAGATATCACGATCGTCTCCAACGTTGTGCGATACCACCGCAGGGCTCCGCCGTCATCTTCGCACGTGAGTTTTATTTCGCTTACACATGAAGACCGAATCATCGTGATAAAGCTTTCAGCCATTTTGCGCGTGGCAGACGCTTTAGACCGAAACCACTCGGGCAGGATTTTGGATCCCGAATTTGAGCGCAGCGAAGACAAGTTCATCATTCGGCCAACCCAGGACCTGGACTATTCGCTCG
>Ga0209099_1002244_pt1 | contig 17434 bp, 18 predicted proteins | sample AD_JPNHW2_MetaG_FD_184430 | JGI IMG/M metagenome (GOLD analysis project Ga0209099, IMG submission 184430) | Active sludge microbial communities of municipal wastewater-treating anaerobic digesters from Japan - AD_JPNHW2_MetaG (SPAdes) (version 2) | ecosystem: Engineered > Bioreactor > Anaerobic... | reverse complement strand
TCAAATTTTCTAAGTTTACATAACAAAAAACGAGTATTTAGTATTACTCGTTTGAGTCTGCAAAAATAGCAAAAATCTTTCATTTTAAAAAATAAAAATAGTATCTTTGCACCAGATTTTTCGATTTTATTTTATTTATATGGAAGATAATACAACTCCACAACCTCAAGAAGAAAACAATGATTCCCAGATTCTTCCAATCGGTTCGGATGGCACTGACTTACACAATATTGTTCATGTGCAATCCATGTTCGAAAATTGGTTTTTAGACTATGCTTCATATGTAATACTTGACAGAGCGCTTCCGGATGTAATGGATGGCTTAAAACCGGTACAAAGACGCATTCTTCATTCTATGGATGAATTAGAAGATGGGCGTTACAATAAAGCCGCTAACATTATCGGAAATACAATGAAATACCATCCCCACGGAGATCGCTCCATTGGAGATGCGATGGTTCAGTTAGGACAAAAGCAGCTTGTAATAGATACTCAAGGAAACTGGGGAAATCTTCTGACAGGAGATAGTGCCGCTGCTCCCCGATACATTGAAGCCCGACTTTCAAAATTTGCCCTTGAAGTGGTCTTCAACCATAAAACTACTGATTGGCAAAGGTCTTATGACGGACGAAATAAGGAACCTATTGTTTTACCTATTAAATTCCCTCTTCTTCTTGCTCAGGGAGTTGAAGGGATTGCTGTCGGTCTTAATACTAAAATATTACCTCATAATTTTAATGAACTTATTGATGCCTCAATAGCTATATTAGAGAATAAAGAGTTCGAAATTTTTCCGGATTTTCCTACCGGAGGATTTGTTGATGTCAGCAAATATAATGACGGAATGAGAGGTGGAAAAATTCGTAATCGTGCCAAAATTACTATTGTTGATAAAAAAATGCTTATTATCAATGAAATTCCCTATGGCACAAATACTACAAAATTGATTAAAGATTCAATTACTCCTGCTATTGAAAAAGGAAAATTGAAAATTAAGAAAATTGATGACAATACTGCTGAAAATGTAGAAATTTTACTGCACCTCTATCCCGGAGTTTCTCCTGACCAAACTATTGATGCTTTATATGCTTTTACAGATTGTGAAATGTCATATTCTACCAATGCTTGTGTTATTTCTAAAGGAAAACCTGCCTTCCTTTCAGTAAAAGATATTCTCAAAATTAATACCGAAAATACGGTATCTCTTCTCAAAAAAGAACTTGAGATATTATTAGGGGAACTGGAAGAACAATGGCATTGGATTTCTCTGGAAAAGATCTTCTTTGAAAAAAGAATTTATAAAGAACTGGAAAAAGATACAGATTCATGGGAAAATCAGGTTGACAACATTGAAATAGCTTTTAATCCTTACCGTCGTATGTTCAGGAGAGAAATAGTGCGTGAAGATATGCTTAAATTGTGCGAGAAACCGGTAAGAAAAATTTCTAAATTTGATATTAAGAAAGCAGAACAACAAATAGAAGAAATTGAAATAAATATTGAAGAAGTTAAAAATCATCTTGACCATTTAATTGAGTTCGCAATTAATTATTTCAGGCAGCTTAAGAAAAAATATGGAAAAGAAAAGGATAGAAAAACTGAAATTAAGAATTTTGACAATATTGTTGCATCAACTGTAGCGGTAGCGAACCAGAAATTATATGTCAACAAAAAAGAAGGTTTCGTCGGAATGGGCTTAAAAAAAGATGAGGGTGTTGAATTTGCAGGTGATTGTTCAGATATCGACGAAATTATAGTATTTGGCGAAAATGGCAAATTTATTGTCAGCAAGGTCAATGACAAGCATTTCTTTGGAAAAAATATTCTTCATGTGGAAGTTTTTAAGAGAAATGATGACCGTACAATTTACAATATGGTTTATTCCGACGGTCCCAACGGAGCAGCTATGGTCAAAAGATTCGCAATCGGCGGAGTTACACGGGATAAAGAGTATGATCTTACAAAAGGGAAAAGCGATTCTAAAGTATTGTACTTTACTTCAAATCCTAATGGAGAAGCTGAAAAGGTCAAAGTTTTTCTTAAACCAAAACCAAAACTTAAAAAGTTACAATTTGAATTTGACTTTTCTCTCTTGGCTATTAAAAACAGAAACTCACAAGGTAATATTCTCACCAGAAATCCTGTTCGCAAAATAGAATTAAGTGAAAAAGGCATTTCTACCCTTAGTGCTATCAATGTCTATTTTGATTCTTCCGTAATGAGACTTAACAATGAAGAAAGAGGCAATCTTCTTGGGGCATTTAAAGAAGACGACAAAATTCTATCTATATATAAATCAGGATACTATAAAATTACAGGTTATGATTTTTCTATCCATTTTGATGACAATCTGGAAATAATCGAAAAATTCAACTCTAATCGAATTATCACTACTATTTACTTTAACAAAAAAGAGAATAAATACTTTATAAAGCGTTTTAAAGTTGAAAATACGGAAAGAAAAATGGATTTCATTCCGGATGACAAAAACATTTCTATTCTTGTGGTTTCTATTGATCATTTGCCAAGAGTCATGATTAAATATACCAATAAAAACAGTAAAGATATTCAATCCGAGATTATCTTATGTTCTGATTTTGTTGAAATTATGAATATAAAAGCTCGTGGAAAACGATTAAATTTCAATAATATTAAGGAAATTACTCAAATGGAACCTCTTCCATATGAGGATGAAGAAAATCCGGAGGAAACCGACAACTCAAATGATTCCGAAAATAGCAATAGCGATTCCACAACGGCTGATGATATCGATTTGTCTTTAGCAAAAGAGATTTTCGAGACAATTGAACCAATTACCCCGCCTGTTGTTAAACAAAAGAATAAAAGTATAGAGGAAGAAGAAGGAGGAGAGCAATTGACATTATTTTAAAAATAAAAAAATGAATAAAATAAAGAGCTTCTCATTACTGGCATTTGTTTTATTCAGCTATTATTGTGTCATTTTTGTTAGTTGCAAAAAGCCTGAGGAGCCTTATAAACCAACTCCTTATGACTTGCAAATTCCGCAATTCTTTCCAACTCAACTTAACATACCATCAAATAATCCATTGACTGTTGAAGGAGTTGATCTTGGGGAAAAACTTTTTCATGACAATCGTTTATGTGGATACACCGGAAACAATCCTGACTCAATGATGTGTTGTGCTACCTGCCATGTAAAAGCGCATGCTTATGATGTTGGAATGGACAACCCTCGTTTTCCGGAAGGGCGTACATTTGGGCGTTCCGGCATATATACGCCACACAATCCTATGCCTCTCATGAATTTGGTTTTTAATCATGAAGGATATTTTTGGAATGGGATGATCCATTCAGATAATCCCGATCCTAATAGAAGAACTTTGGAAGATGTCGTGACAATGGGAATTTTGGCTCCTCATGAGATGAACAGCACAACTGAAAGAACTGTTGCCGCTATTAAGGGTGTTAGCTATTATCCATCCTTATTTAAAAATGCTTTTGGAACGGAAGAAATCAATATTGATCGAATTGAAAAAGCTATTGCACAATATATCAGAACATTAATTTCTTCAAATTCCAAATTTGATCGCTATATGCGGGGAGAAGAACAGTTGTCCTCTCAAGAATTACAGGGATATATTCTCTTTACGACAGAAGAAGGGGCAGACTGTTTTCACTGTCATGGTAGTGACGGCAACCCTTTGTTTACGACTAACCTATTTTATAATAATGGAATAGAAAACGTATTTACTGACACCCGAGACAGGTATTCAGTTTCCGGTGACAGTCAGGATATAGGAGCATACAGAGCGCCGTCTCTGCGTAATATTGAAGTTACTGCCCCTTATATGTACGATGGACGCTACAAAACACTAGATGAAGTCCTCGAATTTTACAACACAGGGTTGGTCAATTCTCCATATATCAGCCCTTTAATGCACAAAATTTCTCAAGGTGGGGCATATTTAACCCCAACACAAATGGCTAGTTTAAAAGCTTTTCTACTCACCTTGACAGATGAAGAATTTATTTCAGAAAATTAAATTATCCTATCATGAAAATATATACTAAAACAGGCGATCAAGGGGAAACTTCACTGGCAAGTGGAGGCAGAATCAAAAAATGGGATCCCAGACTGGAAGCATACGGTACAGTTGATGAACTGAACGCTTCAATCGGATTGATCATTTCAGAAGAAAATTTACCCATGTTGACAAGAATTCAAAATCAGCTCTATATCATTGGTGGCATGCTTGCTACAGAGCCCGAGTCATGGGACCGATATTGGAAAACAGCAGATATAAAAAGGTACATCTCGGAGCTTGAAAACACTATCGATGAATTGTCTTTTGGGTTGCCCTCTTTGAGAAATTTTATTTTACCACAAGGGTCAAAGGCTATTGCCTATGTTCACCTGAGTAGGACAATTTGCCGAAGGGCCGAAAGAAATGTGTCTCAAATTTCTGAAGAAAAAGAAATTTATTTATTGCTTTTACAATATCTCAATAGATTGTCTGATTATTTCTTTATTTTAGCAAGATATTTGCATAAAATTCATGACATCCCAGAAACAAACTGGAAATCAGATAAATAAAATTATAGAAAAAAGTTGCCAATACTATATTTTAATTTATATTTGCACCCCAAAAAATAAGCCTTATCAAGATATTATAATATGTATTGGACATTAGAGTTAGCCTCAAAATTAGAAGATGCCCCTTGGCCGGCAACAAAAGACGAGTTGATAGACTATGCTTTTCGTTCGGGTGCCCCAATGGAAATCATTGAAAATCTCAGGGAAATTGAAGATGAAGGTGAAATTTATGATTGTATTGAAGATCTTTGGCCTGATTATCCAACAAAAGAAGATTTCTTTTGGCATGAAGAGGAGTATTGAAATAAAAAAAAGTCCCGAAATCTCGGGACTTTTTTTTTTATTATTTGATTGCAATAGTTTCAATCTCCACAAAAACACCCATAGGAAGTTCTTTCACTGCAAATGCAGCTCTTGCAGGGGGATTCTCAACATAATATTTTCCATAGATTTCATTCATCGGCTTAAAATTGCTCATATCACTCAACAAACAAGTTGACTTTACAACATCAGAAAATGAATATCCTGAAGCTTTCAATATTTGTCCAATATTCTGCATAACCTGTTCCGTTTGTTCAATGATTCCGCCCTCTACAACTTTTCCGGTTTCGGGATTAATCGGAATTTGTCCGGAAATATATAATATTCCATTAATTTCGATAGCTTGGCTGTATGGTCCGATTGCTTTCGGAGCATGTTCAGTTTGAATTACTTTTTTCATAATACAAATATTTTAAATTGTTATTTTAATACTTTCTTCTCAATTTTATAGCCAATGGTTGCAAAGAAAAGCAAATAAGCATAAGAAACAAAAAGAATCGCATAAGCCTGTTGTGGGTTATACAAATCAGAGAGTTTTCCGTAAATTAAAGGCAATACAGCGCCCCCTGCGATTGCCATAATAAGAAATGCAGACCCTAACTTAGTATGTATTCCCAAATCACGAATGGAAAGAGGCCAAATAGCAGGCCACATGATGGCATGAGCAAAACTAAGACAAATAATGGCAACAATGGAAATAAATCCGGAAGTAGTCAAGGCAACAACTACCAGCACAATTGCCAAGAATACCTGAATAATCAAAGCCAATCGTTGGGAAATAAATTTAGGTATCATCAATATACCAAGTAAATATCCCACAACCAAAGCAATGAGAGCAAGAACACTGAAGTTTTTAGCCACTGATATTGGAATATGGTTATAGTCGCCATATCTAACTAAATAGTCAATCGATATTACTTCTGCGCCAACATAAAAGAAAATGGCCAATATACCAAACCAAAGATAGGGATATGAAAATATAGATTTATGAGATTTTGAATGATCGGCCTCATTTTTTTCTTCTTCAACTTCAGGAAGTTTTGCTGCCTTAATAAAGAGAACCAAAGAAATTAAAATAGTGGCCATAATAAGATATGGAACAATAACTCTATTGGATAAATCTTGCAGAATAGCCTCTCTTTCAATCAAATCAGTAATATCTGGAAGAGAATTTACAAGTTCAATAGTGCCGGAAAAAATTACTGAATAGAGTACCAACACCCCAATCATTCCGGCAACTTTATTGCATATTCCCATAATACTCATTCTGCGTGCAGCAGACTCTACTGGGCCTATAATAGTGACATAGGGATTTGCAGCAGTCTGAAGTAATGACAACCCGATTCCCTGAACGAACAATCCGGACAGAAAAAAATTATAATTCCTGTTTAATGCAGCCGGGACAAAAATCAGCGAACCGATAGCCATAATGATTAACCCTAAGGCCATTCCATTAGTAAAACCAGTCTTCTTCAAAACCAACGAAGAAGGTATTGCCGTAACAAAATATGAAATATAAAAAGCAAAAGGTATGAAGGATGATTGAAAATCAGTCAGTTCACAAGCAGTTTTTAAAAATGGGATTAAAATACTATTTAACCAGGTAACAAAACCAAAAACAAAGAACAAGCTCCCGATTACAAAAATGCTGAATGAATTGTTATTTTTCTTTTCCATCATGACTAGTATTTATAAATATAGCGGCAAAAATAGCAAAAAAGCAATTATCAAAAAATTCTAAATAAATAAAATAGCCTTATTTTAGTAAAGAAATTGAATATTGATACATCACGATAGCTGCTGCAACCGAAGCATTCAAAGACTCAGCCTTTTGCCCTTGAACAATGGTGGAAGGAATATGAATTCTTTTATTAATAAAAGGTTTATTTTCTTCAGAAATTCCTGTTGATTCATTGCCGATTACAATAATCGCATCAGAAGGGAATAATGATTCCGCAATATTCGTTCCTTCCATAAAAGTACCGAAGACATTATTATTATCTTTTCTGGCTTTAAAAAAAGAGGGAAGATTTGTATAGAATATTTTAGTACGACAAAAAGAGCCCATAGTTGCCTGAATAGTCTTCGGATTTGTATATTCAACAGTAGTCTCGGAACAAAGAATCTGCCGAAAACCAAACCATTCAGCTGTTCGGATAATTGTACCCATATTACCCGGATCACGAATATCATCTAACACTAACAATGGCAATTTATCATCAATATCATCGATGGAAAAGTGTGGGGCAAAAACGACAGCCAACACTTCCTGAGGAGTTTTTAAATTGCTCATTCGCTCCATTTCCGAACAAGAAGCGATAAAAATATTAATCTTATCTGAAATTAAATCTTCATGTTCTTCAATCCACTTCTCGGAAGCATACAACTCTTTAATTTTCATTGAAGAATTAAGCAGCTCACAAACAGATTTAGTTCCTTCAACAATAAAAATGGAGAGTTGATCTCTTACTTTTTTTTGATGAAGTTGACGCACTTCAAAAATTTTATTTTTAGCAATCATCGTTAAAGGCTATCTTGTGTAATTTGGCTAATATCTCTATGTTCCGGATAATCAAGAGAATAATGCAGTCCTCTGCTTTCATGGCGGTTAAGTGCATGCTTAATAATAAGGTACCCCACATTTATTAGATTTCTCAATTCGCAGATTTCAGGATTCAATATCGATTTTTTATACAGTTCCTCTGTCTCAAGATACAAAATATTAAGCCTTCCCAAAGCCCTCTTTAGTCGCAAATTTGATCTTACGATGCCAACATAATTTGACATTATGGTTTGCAGTTCCTTCTTAGTTGTGGTAATGAGCACCATTTCTTCGTTTAATACTGTCCCTTCAGAATTCCATTCAGGGACTTCTTTACAAATGGCAATAGAATTAAAATTCTCCACAGCTTTAAGACAACTTCGATGAGAAAAAACCAATGCTTCCAAAAGAGAATTAGAGGCAAGGCGGTTGGCTCCATGAAGTCCCGTTGAAGCACATTCTCCTGAAGCAAAAAGATTTGCGATTGAAGTTTGTCCCCATTCATCTGTCTTAATTCCCCCACAAGAATAATGTGCTGCAGGCACAACAGGGATCATATCTTTCGTAATATCTATCCCGATGCTGAGACATTTTGCATAAATATTGGGGAAATGTTCAAAAATTTCTGCTTTATCTATCAAAGTAGTATCTAAATAAACATATTCACAGCCGGTCACTTTCATCTCATTATCAATAGCCCTGGCAACTATATCTCGCGGAGCAAGTGAGCCTCTTTGATCATATTTATGCATAAAGGGTTCTTTTTTCCAATCTTTAAGAATTGCTCCGGCACCTCTCATTGCTTCGGTTATCAAAAAAGAAGGAGTTTCCTTTGGATTATAGAGAGATGTGGGATGAAACTGAACAAATTCCATTCCGCTAACCACTCCCTTTGCTCTATAGACCATGGCGATTCCGTCTCCGGTAGCGATTAGGGGATTAGTAGTATTACCATATACGTTGCCTATTCCTCCTGTTGACATCATAGTAACTTTGGAGAGAATAGTATCAACCTCTTGAGAAGCGGGATTATAAACATAAGCTCCGTAACAAGTGATGCCGGATGTACGCCGATTAACCTCAATGCCTAAATGATGCTGCGTAATAATTTCAACGGCAAGTTGTTGTTCCAGAATTTCAATATTATCATGATTTAATACAGCTTGGATGAGTTTCTGTTCTATTTCCAGGCCGGTAATATCTTTATGATGAAGTACCCTAAACTCAGAATGACCGCCTTCTTTAGCGAGTGAAAATTTCCCCGATTTTGTTTTGTCAAAATCAACCCCCCACTCTACCAATTCCATCACTCTGGATGTTGATTCACGGATAGTTATTTCCACAATTTTTCTGTCTGAGAGTTCATCTCCTGCAATCATGGTATCCTGAATGTGCTTTTCGTAAGTGTCAGGTTGGTAAATAACGGCTGCAATTCCTCCTTGAGCATATTTGGTGGAGGTATCATCAATTTTGGATTTAGTAACCACACAAACTTTCCCGTAATTGGCTGCTTTTAAAGCAAAACAAAGACCGGCTATACCTGAGCCTATTACCAAAAAATCAACTTCTTTTCTCATAACCAAATATTTTAAATATCAAGAATTTTCCCATCGTTTCTTTTTCTACGACGATCTTCTCTTTTCTTATAACGTTCCTTAGCTTTGCTTACTGATTTTTCATCAAAACGGATTTTTCCTATTGAGGATGAGACAGCAGCAATATGACTGGCATAACGTTTAACATATGCCGAGGGGTGTCCCGGATTCCTTTTAAGAGGATTTGGATAAGCAGCGACTATCAGTGATGCCTCTCTGCGGGTAAGATTTTTGGCGGATTTATCAAAATAATGCTGTGCAGCAGCTTCAGCACCATATATGCCATCACCCATCTCTATAACATTTAAATATACTTCCATAATTCTCTCCTTGCTCCAGAAAGTTTCAATTAAAAAAGTAAAGTAAACTTCTCCACCTTTTCGCACCCAAGATTGTTTTGGCCATAGAAAAACATTTTTGGCAGTTTGTTGTGAAATTGTACTGGCTCCGCGTTTTCTTCTTCCACTTTCGCGCTCATCAATTGCCTGTTGAATAGCCTCCCAGTCGAACCCTCGATGCCCAAGAAAATTACGATCTTCTGCTGCCACCGAACAAGAGGGCAAATAGGAAGAAATTTCATCTAAATCATTCCATTTTTTTTCTATCGGACTACCATACTGAACTTTTCTTATTACCATTAAGGCTGTCACAGGCGGATTAATCCATCGATATGCAATTGGTAATAGAATACTTAATAGAAAAATACCCAATACTATCTTGCCTAATAAGACAAAAAATCTTCTGGAAGAACTTCCTTTTTTACCCTTATTTTTTTTCTTTTTTGAAGCCATTTTCGCTAATATTTTATCCCGCAAAAATAGCAATTATTAATGAATAGATATTTCATATTTTATTCTCCTTCTTTGACACTATTTTTTGTACTTTTGCATTCTGTTTGAAAATGAACCATAATTCATGAATAATCTTGTTGAATTTATTAAAAAATATTTCCATTATTTATTGTTCATTATTTTACAAATCACATCTATCATTTTAATATATAACAACATAAACTATCCACGTTTTGTAATAGCAAAGATATCAAAAACCATCACTACTCCATTTAATTCAGGATGGAATAATTTAACCAGACATTTAAATTTGAATAAGGAAAATGAATATCTGATGCAGCAGAATATTAAACTGATGAGAGAAACTAAAAATAATTTCATTTTTCAACAAGATTCTTTATTTACTGTTGATTCTATCAATGACAGAAGTAAAAAAATTCGACTTTACGACTATACCTATGCAAATGTTATATACAACACAACCAATAAAAAACATAATTATTTAATTCTCGACAAAGGCAGTAATGACGGGATTACTATTGACATGGCTGTCCTTTCAGCACAAGGGGTTGTAGGTGTTGTTAATGACGTTTCCACCAATTTTTGCACTGTGATGTCATTGTTGCATCCTGACACCCGAATTAGTGCAAAAGTAATGCCTATTAACCAAATTGGAACTGTAATATGGGAAGAAAACAATCCTGAATATGCCTATTTGAATGATATTCCTCAACATTTGAAAGTAAATGTGGGGGACTCTGTTTTTACAAGTGGTTTCTCGAATGTGTTTCCCGAAAATATTCTTATTGGAATAGTTAAAGAAAAGAATAGTAATCCCAAAAATAGTTTTCTGTCTATAAAAATCAAACTTGCCACAAAGTTCAACAATATTAACAGAGTCTATTTAGTGACTAATTTATATAAACAGGAACTTGACAGCCTGAAATCCAACTTAAAAAATGAATAAAGCAATCGTAAATATTATAAGATTTATCATTCTGATTGCTATGCAGGTTTTCATTTGCAACAACATTGACTTTTTTGGCTTTATCAATCCTTATATATACATACTTGCCTTACTTTTACTGCCGCTTGAAATACCCAAATCAGCGCAATATCTTATTGCTTTTGCAACAGGTTTTATCATTGACATGTTTTCTCTTACTTTCGGGATGCATGCTTCGGCGTCACTTTTGGTTATGCTTGCCCGCCCATATATTGTAAATTTATTGAATGGAAGGCATACGACCGAAGGTATTGAAAAACCTATTCCAGGAGTTAAAGATTTCAACTGGCTTTTAGCTTACACCTTGATTTTAGTATTTATTCATCATTTTACATTTACATTATTAGAAGTTTTTAACTTTCATGAATTTTTTAGAACGCTGGGAATCTCTCTTCTGAATGCAATATTTACGACTCTAATAATTTTATGCATTGAATATATTTTTATTCCGGTCAAAAAAAGGTAAAAACAAAAAAACATAATAATTATGAAACCAAAATTAGTAATTGGAAACTGGAAAATGAACAAATCTTTTGAGGAAGCTGAGGATCTTATCAGTGATATTCAGGATAAACTTGAATCTTGGTCATTGCAGACTGCCGTCGTAATTTGCCCTCCTTTTCCCTATTTAGAACTTGCCACTGACCACGCCGATGAGTCTGATTTTGAAGTAGGAGCTCAAAATTGCTCCGAATTTGAAAATGGAGCTTTTACAGGTGAAGTTTCTGCTTCAATGCTTGCCGAGTTGGATGTTAATTTTTGTATTGTGGGACATTCTGAAAGAAGAAAATATTTTCATGAATCAAATGACACTATTGCAAAAAAAATTGACCAGCTAATGAAACAAAATCTGATACCTGTTTTTTGCTGTGGAGAATTGCTTGAAGAGAGAAAGAGTGGTAATCATTTAGAAATTGTTGAGAAACAAATTACTGAGTCATTATTTCATCTTTCTAAAGAACATTTCGAACAGGTGGTCATTGCTTATGAACCTGTATGGGCTATTGGGACAGGTGAAACTGCCACTCCTGAACAAGCTCAAGAAATGCACTATTTTATTCGCTCACTTATTGAGAAAAAATTTGGCACCGAAACCGCCTACAATTGCTACATTCTTTACGGAGGTAGTTGCAATGCAAAAAATGCCCTTGAACTGCTTTCCCAACCTGATGTTGATGGAGGACTTATTGGTGGCGCTTCTCTTAAATCAGACGAATTTATCAGTATCATAGAAGCCGCTGAAACAGTTCTGAAAGAAGACTAACCTATTTTCTTCCAAAATCTGCAGGGATCTCTCCCCATAATTTGGTATTCCATTTGATAATGGGATTTGAAAATGTATTGTTTAATAACCAAATCTCAGCCCTTCGCACCATTTCAAATACTTCAATATTTTTGTCCGTTGGCAAAATTATAGATTTTGTTTTTTTGTTTCTCACCCAGGCAATTGCTGTAATGCTGTCAGAATAAATGGGGAGCGTGCTATTTTGCTTTTTAAGTAAAGACAGACCATGAACAATAGCCAAAAACTCTCCGATATTATTACTAGCACCTTCAAAAGGGCCCTGTCTGAAAATCAACATCTTTGAACCAGTGTGAACTCCCTGATACTCCATAACTTTGGAAACGGAATTCCAGGCAGCATCAACTGATAGGCTATTCATTATGGGGCTTTCATCCTCACTGCTCAAAAATTTGAAAGAATTGAGTTTATTATCTTTGGGATGTTCTTTATAATATTGTTTATAACCTATTTCAAAAGCGTGATCTGCTTCAGTTTTTGACTCAAAAGCCTTATATTTTGCATCCTGAAATTCAAAAATCTGTTTTTTACACGATTGCCAATCTTCAAATACACCGCAAATTCTTCCTTGCCATACAACATAGTATTTTTTCTTAGTCGCCATATTAGTTAAAAGTGTTATTTTTGCCGAATAATTTTTAGCAAAAATATAAATTTAAACAAATCAATGAACTATGAAGAGGATTTTAAAAATTAATGTTATTAATTATCTTGTTATCTTGCTAATTTTCAGTTCTCTTTTTTTCGGCTGTTCTTTGGGGAATAAAGAAAAAGTAATTATGGAAAAAACGCTTACTTTTGAAAATAACAACTGGGATTTTCCTCATCAAACAGTAAATTTTATAGAAGAAATTCCTGAAACAAATGCTCCTTGCAAAATTGTTCTTGAATTAAACCATGATCTCAACATTGAACCCACTACCCTACCAATCACGGTTACTATTACTTCACCTGATGGATCAGAAACATCAAGACGGGCTAGCTTTAACTTCTTGGAAAATGTTAATGATTCAATTACTTCTTGCGTAGCTTTCAAGGAAAAATATTTTAATACTGAAGGAAGATACAAATTCGGCCTATACAGAAAATATTCTAAATATGATTTGTACGGCGTAAAATCTATTACTGTTAAAGTAATTAAGCAGCCAACTGATAAAGAAAAATCCAAACTAAATCAGAATTAAAATTATTAATTTTTATACACAAATTAATTTACTATAAATTAATTTCATATCTTTGCGGAACTAAAAAAACTCAAAGATATGCTCGTCAGAACTCAAAGCTGCGCATTAATGGGAGTTGCAGCTATTCCTATTACCATTGAAGTAAGTATTGAATTCGGTATCAATTTCTTTTTGGTCGGACTCCCGGATAGCGCCATTAAAGAGAGTCAACAACGTATTGACTCTGCCCTGAAAAGTTGTGGTTACAAAATACCGGGAAAGAAAATAATAATCAACATGGCTCCTGCCGATATTAGAAAAGAAGGATCAGCTTTTGATCTGACATTAGCTATTGGCATTTTGATTGCTTCAGAGCAAATTAAGGGAGAAGATAATGTTGAAGAGTATTACATTATGGGGGAATTATCCTTAGATGGCTCATTGCAACCTGTTCGGGGAGCATTACCCGTGGCTATCGAAGCCCGCAAAAGAGGGAAAAAGGGAATAATCTTACCCATTCAAAATGCCAGAGAAGCAGCAATTGTCAGCGAAATTGACGTACTCGGAGTAGAAAATATCAGACAAGTTATTGACTTTTTTAACGAAGGAGTACCTATTGAAAAAGTACATATTAATACCCGTGAAGAGTTTCAAAAATCTCTTAATGAATATGAATACGATTTTTCTGAAGTTAAAGGACAGGAAAATATCAAACGGGCACTGGAGATTGCTGCAGGCGGGGGACACAATGCTATTCTCATAGGTCCGCCCGGCTCAGGAAAGACCATGTTAGCCAAAAGACTCCCCTCTATATTGCCCCCACTGACACTTAATGAATCATTGGAGACCACTAAGATACATTCTGTTGCCGGAAAAATGAGTAGATTTTCATCTTTAATTTCAGTCAGACCTTTCCGCGCACCTCACCACACAATAAGTGATGTAGCTCTCGTGGGTGGCGGAACTCAACCACAACCGGGAGAAATATCACTGGCCCACAATGGCGTGTTGTTTCTGGATGAACTTCCCGAATTTAAGAGAACAGTTCTTGAAGTGATGCGACAACCGCTTGAAGATCGCTTTGTAACAATTTCAAGATCAAAATACACAGTTGAATTCCCGGCCTCTTTTATGTTTGTGGCGGCAATGAACCCATGTCCATGCGGAAACTACAATCATCCGGGAAAACCCTGCACTTGCGGTCAGGGTGAAGTTCAGCGCTATCTCAATAAGGTCTCCGGACCACTGATGGACAGAATTGACATTCATGTGGAAGTTATTCCGGTTTCTCACGAAGAGCTAGCATCTACGAAGCCTGTTGAAAGAAGTGAAACTATCCGAAAAAGAGTCGTAGCAGCACGACTTATTCAAAGGGCAAGATTCAATATGTTTGAAAATATATTTTGCAATGCTCAAATGAGCAGCAAGATGGTGAGAGAATTCTGTGTGATTTCTGAGGAAGGACAAGAGCGACTTAAACAAGCCATGGAGCGGCTGGGGCTGTCAGCCCGTGCCTATGACAGAATATTGAAAGTTGCCCGAACTATCGCCGACCTGGAAAGTTCAACAGAGATAGAAATTGATCATCTCTCCGAAGCCATCAACTTTCGAAGCCTTGACAGAGACAACTGGGGAAAAAAATAGCATCTCTCAATGCACAGTTGAATGGTTCAATACTAATAAATTTTTCGTAATGAAAATATATTAATACACTCACTAACAATTTGTTAAACTAAAATAATCAAACCTATGCAACACACAACAATTAGACCAAACACTTACACTCAAATTTACATCCATGTAGTTTTCACAGTCCAAAACCGAGCATCTTTGATTTCTGATAAATGGCAGGAACGACTATATAGATATATTATTGAGATTATTAAAAATTATGGAGAAAAAGTTATCATAATCGGCGGAATGCCTGATCACATACATATCTTTTACAGTCTTGAGAACACAACTTGTTCGGTTGCAAACCTAATGAGGGCAGTAAAGGGCAAGTCGTCACATTGGATTAATGAAAACAAACTTGTCATCGGTCGCTTCGAATGGCAAACCGGTTATGGAGCATTCTCTTACAGCAAATCATCGATAGACAATGTCGTGAAATACATCCAAAACCAGAAGAAATATCATACAAATAAAACCTTTATTGAAGAATACAAGGAACTGTTACAAAAATTCGGTATTAAATATGAAGAAAAGTATATCTTTCACGCAATTAAATAATTGCGAAGTTCCTTAGGTACAATTTTATTCTACCCAAACATAATAAGAATTATTATTTTCAATAATAATTCTATGTTACGATTTATAAAGAGCCTTATTATCTAAGGAAAAAATATTCATTTTTTTCCACATAAATTCGCTAAAAAGATAAATAGGATAAGCCGTAATAAATCCGAAAATCATATCAATAACATAATGAGCCTTAATATAAACAGTAGATAAAGCCAGTAAAATTGAAAAGACGAACAAGATTCGGTAAAATGGACGACAATGTTTCCAGAGAAAAATCATATAAATGGTCATCACTCCAACATGAGAACTGGGAAAAGCTCCTGTAGGTTTCTCACCGAGGAATTGTATCATAAGTAAAAATTTTCTCATAACTCCTTCGACAGGCAATACATTATGTTGACTGCAAACAAAGAACTGAGGTCCTTCAGATGGGAGAAAAATAAAAAACAGATAGTATACAAAGAAAGAATTCAGGACAACAAAGGCAAAATTAAAAGCTTTCTCAGGCTCAGTAGAAAGATAATAGAGAATAATTGAAAATATGGCAATATAATATGACATATAGGAAAAATTCATTAATTCGTTAAACCATGGTTGAGGCATCCATTCTGAAAAAAGTGTACTCGGCTGACACCCGAAAAGCCATTGATCGGCTGCTATCAACCAAGGGTCAATACAAGTCAGAAAGAGCTGATTATAATAATAAGTCTCAGAATACCAGTAAATTATCAAAACAAGAGGGGCTATTTGTCGAAAATATTTCCAAAATAGTCCATTTGAAAATTTATCAAGCAAAATAGTAGCAATCAAAACAATCATAACAGTAAGTCTTGCTAAAAGCAAGGATTCAGCTGATATATGCCTGACTGAGCTTTTAAAAATCAATATATAAATGCCCGTAAGGATTATCCAGAGGATGGTGATTATTTCTATTGGATAAAGTTTCTTTAAAAAAGAGTTCATATCAATTTTATCAAAATTGCGGGCACAAAAATAAATAAAAGTAATTGCAATAGATGAGAAAAAAAGCTGTATCATTTTTTTAAAATAATTCCTTTTTTTGATAGAAATAAATAAGAGATTATTTTGCCCTCACATAACTAAGCCGATAGCAAATATTAATTATTTCTTGATTAGCAAGGCTTTCTGAATATTAATCAATAAACTAATTATAAGAAAGTTATAGTCAACTACCTCTTGATTTCACAAAGCAATTATAGTATATTTGGGACTAATATATAAATTATTGAATAATGAAAACGACAACAATAACAATAATTTTATCAGTGATTATATTTTGTTCACTGAAAGCCCAAACAATTCTATATAGTGATAATTTCGACAGTTACACAGTCGGGGCACACTTAGCTCTGCAAAGCCATGCAGCTTGGACAACATGTAATCACGCTGAGGGAGGCATAGAGGATCCTGTGATATCAGATGTGACTGCCAATTCTCTCCCATACTCTGTTTTCATTACCGGTGGAAACAATTTACTATACGAATTTACGGAACAAACTTCCGGAGAATTTGAAATTGATTTTGATTACTATATTCCAATTTCTAGTAACGGTGCCTACTTTGCTGTTCAACATTTTCTCACACCCGGAACTGAATATGCTTTTGAATGTTATTTCAGTAATGACAGTACCGGATATATTGTATTTGCAGGAAATGTGTATAATTTCACATACCCGATAAACGAATGGTTTCATATCAAGACCGTGATAAATTTGGACCAAGATGTGGTTTCATTTTATGTAAATAATGTATTTATAAGTGCCTGGCCTTTCAGTTTCACCACCGCCGGAATTAACGGAACATGCAAGCTAGGTTCTGCTAATTTTCTTGCCACATCCCCAGTGGGTTCAGGAACATATTATTTAGATAATT
>Ga0209099_1002243_pt1 | contig 17435 bp, 15 predicted proteins | sample AD_JPNHW2_MetaG_FD_184430 | JGI IMG/M metagenome (GOLD analysis project Ga0209099, IMG submission 184430) | Active sludge microbial communities of municipal wastewater-treating anaerobic digesters from Japan - AD_JPNHW2_MetaG (SPAdes) (version 2) | ecosystem: Engineered > Bioreactor > Anaerobic... | reverse complement strand
TCGATCGCGAAATTATAGCGCTGGTAGTCAACGAAAGCGGCGCCTCGGTCTATTCCGCCTCTGCTGTCGCCCGCAAGGAGTTCCCCGATTACGATGTGACCGTGAGAGGCGCCGTTTCCATCGGCCGACGGCTGATGGATCCCCTCGCAGAATTGGTGAAAATTGAGCCCAAATCGATCGGTGTCGGACAGTATCAACATGATGTGGATCAGAATGCTTTGCAAAAAAGTTTGCAGGACACGGTGATCAGTTGCGTTAACAGTGTCGGTGTAGAAGTGAATACTGCCAGCGAAGAGTTGCTGACTTGTGTTTCGGGTCTGGGCCCGGCACTGGCCAAAAACATTGTTACCTGGAGAAATGAAAACGGACCTTTTATCAATCGTAACCAATTCCGAAAGGTCACGCGTTTCGGTGAGAAAGCCTTTGAACAAGCCGCCGGATTCATGCGCATCAACGATGCAGGAAATCCACTGGACAGGAGTGCTGTTCACCCCGAATCATACCATGTCGTGGAGAAAATGGCCGGGAAACTGCAATGTACCATCAACGATCTGGTCGAACAGCCCACCCTGCGTCAAAAGATCAGGCTGGAAGATTTTATCGATGATAAAATCGGTTTGCCTACCCTGAAAGATATCATGGCAGAATTGGCCAAACCGGGTAGAGACCCTCGAAATCAGTTTGAGCTTTTCGAATTTGACAGCAATATTCACACGATCCAGGATCTGCGAAAAGGCATGAAACTGCCGGGTATCGTGACCAACATAACCCGTTTCGGGGTTTTTGTCGATCTGGGTGTTCACCAGGATGGGCTGGTTCATATAAGCCAGTTGGCGGATCGTTATATAACAGATCCTCAGGATGTTGTGAAACTGAATCAGAAGGTGATGGTTGAGGTCCTCGATGTGGATGTCGAACGGAAAAGGATTCAACTGACGATGAAAGGTCAAAATACTAAGTCAAAGGATTAACCGTTACTATTAAACGGGGTCATTCCCTTTTTACCGTAAGTAATAGTTGAGTTCTAATTATTAATTCCTCGATATCAATGTCTTCCCGTTCCATCATCTTCTGCATTGTTTTTTTTGCCGGTTTATTTTTTTCCCAGAAAGCTTTTTCACAGCGCGTCCTGGGTGGTTTCAGCGTTGGGATGAACCTTACCCAGGTTGAATTTGATGCTTTCCGTGGATTTCATAAAGTGGGGTTGAGCCTTGGGCCGATGGTCAGTATCCCTTTCAGTCCGAAACGTAACTGGTCCGTCAGCATGGAACTGCTTTACACCCAGAAAGGCAGCAACCATACGGGAAGTCCCGACAGCCTTTCCTATAAACTAAAACAGGATTATGCCGAGGTTCCCATAATGATCCATTTTACCGATAAAAAAAGAGTATCTGCAGGGGTTGGATTTTCTTACGGACAGCTGATCAATAAAAAGGAAATTTTTAACGAGAGCAGCGAAGGCCGCGATTTCTATTTCTCGGAAACGCAGCCGGGCTACGTGAAACTCGCCAACCCGATGTCGAACTTCGAAATCGCGGCCCTGGCTGAAGTACAGATACGTTTGTGGGCTAACCTCTGGATCGGGGCCAGGGTACAAAGATCCATCACCAGTAACAGGTCGGTGCTCTATTCCCAATCCCTGCCTGCCAACTGGGATGACCCCTCAGATGATAAAATTTCAACGGAGAAGCAATATAATTACCTGATCAACTTCAGACTAACCTGGATTTTTAACCAGGAGAAAGCGGAGAAAAACGCCAAAAAGTCGCAGGCCCCGATTGATTACTCCAACTAAAAGATCGCTTTACTTCAACTCCGTTCCAACCAACCGGCGGATCAACCGCAGATGATGGGTGTACCGTTTTTGCTCCTGATTAAAAATCCCTTCGTGATCCACGGTGTCGATGTGCACATTCCCTGAACAGTGAATGATATGATGCGAATCAATCAACAGTCCGACATGAGTGATCGCTCCCAGTTTATTGTCAAAAAAAACAAGATCACCGGGAACAGCTTCAGCCAGCCATGGTACCAATGTTCCTTGTTCAGCTTGCTGACAGGCATCACGTAAGAGCTTGATGTGGTTGATTTTAAAAACCATCTGGACAAATCCTGAGCAATCCAGCCCAAACGGGGAACGCCCTCCCCAAAGATATGGAGCAAACAAGTAACGCCGTGCATCCTCAATTATCCGATCAGACAACGCGGCAGGATCGGTTGTTGCGGGAAGTGCGTCACCCGCGACAGTTCCGGTGGCAGGCCCGTCATAGAGAAAAGTGTCATTGCCCAAAATAAAACAGTTGTTGTTTAAACCAGGCAGGGAACTTCCCAAGACTATCGGAAACGTTTCACCGGATGATTCCCGTTGAACCAGTTGTACCAACCCGGTACTCACAACCGGATCTGCCTGATCAAGGCGATGGGATTCCGCTTCACTGACCGGTGTTAGCTGAATTGTGTCAACCCATCCTTCGTAGTGATCGTAAGCCAGCTTCACCCTTAGCCAGTCATGGTGCTGTTCCGTTATCCTGAAATGTTCGCCGAAAAGAATTTGCGTAACCATGGTAGAAGTGTGAGAAGGTTCAGACCTCACCGGGATGATGCTGTTCAGACAAATGCCGTATTCCATTGAATAATGGTTTAAATAGGAAGGTCTAAAGGTACGAGAATCATACCAATGGTGATCATTTTCCGGTCTGTTTTAAGGCTTTTACAGCGCATGAACCGCTGCAACATTCGCAACCTGAAAAAGGTGTTCTAAAAAACCGGATCAGGTTATGGATTGCCAGGAAAAGGCTGGCTGCCACGATGATTCCGACGATGATGTACTGAAAGATCATATTATCCAAAAATCAGTGTCCCGGCCTGGAAAACAGTAAAAGAGATGATCCAGGCTGACAGGGTGGTATAGACAATGAGAAAAAGGGCCCATTTCCAGCTGCCCGATTCTCTTTTAACCGTTGCTATCACGGCTATGCAAGGCATGTAGATCAAAATAAACAAGAGGTAAGAAACTCCGGTGAGCGGAGTAAAAATTTTCTGTCCGGCAGCAACTCCGGATTGATAGGTGGCTTTTTTCAGGTGATCACTGAGGGTGTTCTGCATACCGTCATGTTGTTCGTGGCCCGGTGAAAAAAGTACACCCATGGTACTGACTACCACCTCTTTGGCAGCAGCACCGGTGATCAGGCTTACCCCCATACGCCAATCAAAACCCAACGGGGCAATGACGGGCTCAATGGTCTTCCCGATTTTGCTGATATAAGACGACTCCAGTCGTACTTCCCGGGTGACTGTGTTACCTGCAGGAAAGTATTCCAGGGCCCAGATCAGGATTACTGCGACAAGGATCACACCGCCCATCTTCCTGAGGTATTGCTGTCCCTTTTCCCACATGTGCCTGAAAATGACTTTTGAAGTCGGCATCCGGTAGGGGGGGAGTTCCAGAACGAATGGCGCTTCCTTGCTTTTAAAGAGCGTTTTTTTGAAGAGGATTGAAACTGCCACAGCCATTATAATCCCGATCATATAGAGGCTGAAGATGGCAGTTCCTGCATGATCGGGAAAGACTACACCGGCGATCAGGATGTACACCGGCAGGCGTGCGCTGCACGACATAAAGGGGTTGATCAGCATGGTCAGCAACCGGTCGTTTCGGTCTTTGAGGGTTCGGGTAACCATGATCGCAGGTACATTGCACCCAAAACCCATGATCAGAGGGATGAACGATTGCCCGTGCAAACCGATCTTGTGCATCAGCTTATCCATAATAAATGCAGCCCTTGCCATGTAGCCGGTATCTTCCATTAAAGAGATGAAGAAGAAGAGGATCAGTATGTTGGGAAGGAACACAATCACGCTTCCCACGCCATTGATGATGCCATCGACGATCAGGTCACTTACCGGGCCTGCCGGCAGGAGAGATGAAGCCAACCATCCGGTACGGGCTACCAACCATTCAATCCCCTGCTTCGGGTACTCTCCAAGCGAAAAGGTCGCCTGGAACATAATCCACAGGAATAAGATAAAGATGGGGAATCCTAAAAATTTATGAGTAAGAAACCGGTCAATGCGTTCACTCGATGATCTGACGGATTGCGTTCCACGAAGAGCTGTAAGGGTCTCTTTCAAAGCGCCGGAGATAAAACCGTATTTGGCATCGGTGATCAGGGTAGAGGTTTCCTCCCTGAAACTGTTTTCGATCTCACGGATCTCTTCTCCGACTTTTTGAATGATCTTCTCTTTTTGCGGTGACCCTTTCAGGATGTCGCCAACCGCTTCATCTTTTTCCAACAATTTGATGCTGACCCACCGGGAGGATACCCGGTCTGTAATCCTCTGATCCCGCCAAACCAGGTCCTGGATCCTGTGGATCGACCGTTCAAGATCCGATCCGTAATTAATGTGAATGTGCCTGACCATCGGATCGCGGTCTTCATACACCTCAATGATCCTGTCGAATAAAGCGGGAATGCCGGTGCCTTTGGAACTTACTGTCGGAATGATCGGTATCCCTAACAATTGTCCCATAGCTTTCAAGTCGAGATGATTACCTTCTTTTTCAAACTCGTCGTACATATTCATTGCCATGACAACCCTGATATCCATATCGATCAACTGGGTAGTCAGAAAGAGGTTACGTTCCAGGTTTGAGGCATCGACCACGTTGACGACGATGTCCGGAACTTTTTCCATGATATGCTGCCGTACATAGAGCTCTTCCGGGGAATAGGCGGTAAGGGAATAGGTGCCCGGCAGATCGGTGATATTGAATGTGTAACCCGATTGACTGAATCGTGCTTCTTTTGACTCGACAGTTACCCCGCTGAAATTGCCGACCCGTTCGTGAGAACCGGAAGCGTAATTGAACAAAGTAGTTTTTCCGCAATTGGGATTGCCTACCAACGCGATATCGATGATCTTGCTTTTCTCCGTCGGGTGTGCGGTCCAGCCTGTTTCCGGCGCTGCTGTTTCAAACGATAGAGAAGTCTTGTCACCACCATCATCTATGGCAACCGGCGCTCCCTGCTCTTCCAATTCGATCAGCATGGCTTCACTCAGGCGAAGCGAGACATGAGAACCCATGATGCGGTACTCCACAGGATCCTGGAGTGGTGCCGCTTTCACCACCATGACCGCTTTTCCGCGTACGAAACCCATTTCGGTGATCCGTTTGCGGAAAGCACCTCTTCCTCGCACTTTGGCTATAATGCCTGATTCCCCTTGCTTCAGATCGGATAAGATCGACACTCTTATTTGGATTAAATTAATGCAAAGATACGGAAATATCTTTCCCGGACTTGAATTTTAACCAAAATTCCAGCGTCGTGAAAAAAAGAGAAAACTATTGTTTTTCCAGGTATTCACCAGTCTCCGGTCCCAGGTTGAAAAGGGTATCGATCACGGAGAGGTTTGCTAAAAATCCGTTAGCCGGAGAAAATGGTTGCAGGTAAGACGTGTTAGAGAAGAGATTTTTTTTGGAAACCGGATCGTGTTGACCGGTTCGAAGAGATTCACGGTGAAAATGCCCGGTATAGGTGATCGGACGTGGGATACGGATCACTTCCAGTAAGCGGGAGAGCAGGGCTGTATTGAATTCGATCAGGAATTCCCAGGAGCGGGAATAGAAAGGCTCCAGGTAATCCTGGTAATAAAGAAAAAAGGGGGCATTGCTGTATGCAGTCACTATCGACCGCCAATGGATCCGTTGCCAGGGTTGGCGGTTATCGATCCGGATATCTTTGGTCAGTGTCCGGTTGCCATTGGGCCGGGTCACCGGCAGGGTGAGGATTTGTCTGCCATTGGGACCGCCGATCGCACAATGGTTGCGACAAGTCTGCTTGACATAGGTCTCGTGAATCTCTATCACGGGATTCATATCGTGCAGCAGTTCAACCATGTACACGACCGGCGGGAGGTAGGCGGTTGGGTGTATCAAAGCCGGTTAATTCTGGCTCTCTTTCAGTAAAACGTCGCCGATAGCCTTGATCAGGGCATCCTTGGGAAGGGCGCCGACCGACATCTGCGGCTGATTGGCCATGGGCACGAAAAGCATCGAGGGAATACTCCGGATGCCAAAAGCCCCGGCCAGTTCCTGTTCCGCTTCCGTATCAATTTTATAGATGTTTATTTTCCCGGCATACTCGACAGCCAGCTCTTCTAAAACCGGGGCGACCATCTTGCAGGGACCGCACCAGTCGGCATAGAAGTCGATGATGCAAGGTAGTGTTCCTTCAAATTTCCAATCGGTATTTTTTTCATAATTGAAGACTTTTTCTAAAAAAGTTTCTTTGGTGAGATGCTCTATTGCCATAGTCATTGAATTAATAATCGTGGATACTGTTTATTTGACATTTAAAACTTGCTGAATTGCTTCGACATACGAGGCCTTTTGCATGGCGCCCACGGCCATCTGCGGTTTCCCGTTCTTTGGGACGAACAACACGGCCGGAATGGATGAAACATTGAACAACTTGGCCAATTCCCGTTGTTCATCGGTGTTAATCTTGTATATTCTGACTTTTCCTTTGTACTCTTTTGAAAGCTCAACCATGATGGGAGCGATCATTTTACAAGGCCGGCACCAGTCGGCATAGAAATCGATGATGCAGGGTTGGTCTCCTTTATAAGACCATTCCTGCGGATTTTTGGTGTAATCCCACACCAGTTGTTTGAAATTGGCAGCCGTGAGCTGTACCACTTCCCCTTCCGGATTTTTGCCGGCTCCGTCGCCGGCACTGCTGGTGTTGTTGCAGGCATTCAGTGTCAGCGTACTTAAAAAGAGAATTGTAAAAGCTAGTTTTTTCATGGGTCACAAAAGTTAAATTCATTTATCCTGCTTTGATACCATGCCGGGAGGTCTCTTTTTACAGGATTACCGGCCGGACATGAATGGTGTCAATTGCTTCGACGATGCAAAATTAAAAATAAATTCGATTCAAATCGCATAAATATCACTAATTTTATAATTTTGCAACATGAAATTGAAGGATCATTCCATGAAATTTATTAAAAAGATTGATTTTAAGGAGTTTACAATTCTTTCATCTTCCGAAGAATCGTGTTTAAAATTTATCGCCGAACAAAAATGGGAGAAGGGGTTCGTTTGCCGGAAATGCGGCCACACCAATTTTTGTCAGGGCAAAACCCCATTTTCAAGAAGATGTACGCGTTGCAAACATGATGAATCGGCCACAGCGCATACGATCTTTCACCGCTGTCATATTCCGCTGACGGAAGCCTTCAGAATCGTGTACCTGGTTTGTCACGATCCTTCGGTCTCTTCCTGGGAAATCTCGCGACAGATGGAACTGCGGCAGATGACCTGCTGGAAACTCAAGCGCCGGTTGATGGATTGCATCAATGATCGGGGGGAGGTTGACCTTCTTTATACGGAAAATAGCAGTAATTTAGCAGGTGATTAATCGATTGAACATGGCTATACTCATAACCAATATTAAGGAGCTGGTGCAGGTGGAGGAACAACCGGTAACCCGCGTCGCCGGTGCTGCCATGGCGGAGATCAAAACTCTTACCAATGCCTGGTTGTATATAGAACAGGGCAGGATCAGAGATTTTGGTACCATGCCTTGTGATGAATTGCGATTAATGAAGGAATCAGCTTCAGATCAACAAAATAGCAGCAGTCCAAAGATGCAGGATGACCTTAGCAGGATCGATGCTACGGGCAGGATGGTTTTCCCCTCTTTTTGTGATGCCCACACACACCTGGTGTACGCCGGAAGCCGGGAAAAAGAGTACATCGACAAGATCCGTGGATTGAGTTACGAGGAGATTGCCCGCCGCGGCGGAGGGATTCTCAATTCGGCACGGAGGCTTCATGAAGCCACCGAAGAGGAGTTGACGGAGCAGGCATCCGCAAGGTTGCAGGAGATCATGATGACCGGGACCGGTGCTGTTGAAATCAAGAGCGGTTACGGACTGAATGTTGAGGATGAACTCAAGATGTTGCGCGTGATCCGGCGGTTGAAAGCCACTTCACCCTTGACCATCGTACCTACTTTTTTAGGTGCCCATGCGGTCCCTGCTGCTTATATTGGCAGGCAGGAAGTTTTCGTGGACCTTGTCATCCGGGAGATGATCCCGAGGGTGGCAGAAGAGGGGCTGGCTGATTTTATTGATGTGTTTTGTGACCGCGGTTTTTTTACCGTTGCCGATACTGAACGGATGTTGGAAGCCGGAGCAAAGTTTGGTCTGCGGCCCAAGATCCATGCCAATGAGCTGGATTATTCGGGAGGTATTCAGGTTGGGGTGAAGCACAATGCCCTTTCAGTGGATCACCTGGAGTTCACCGGCGAAGAAGAGATTCAGTGTTTGCTCAACAGTGAAACCATGCCTGTGATTCTGCCCGGTGCCGCCTTTTTCCTGGGTATGCGGTATGCTCCGGCACGCGCGATGATCACAGCCGGTTTACCGGTGGCTATGGCGAGCGATTTCAATCCCGGTTCATCCCCTTCTGGGAACATGCAGCTTATCCTTTCGATGGCCTGCATCAATTACCGGATGTTGCCGGCAGAGGCTGTCCACGCGGTGACGATCAACGGTGCCTACGCGATGGGATTGAATAAAGATTATGGCAGCATTGCACGCGGAAAAGTAGCCAATGTTTTCATCACACGGCCCATTCCTGGCATTGAATTCATGCCTTATGCTTTTGGCAGCAACAAAGTGGAGACCGTTATCCTGAACGGTAAGGTTATCAATGGATGACCTTCAGTGCCTGGTCGGTGGCATCCAGCAAAGGTTTAACTGAAATCTCAGAACCGACCGCGTTTCTCATCCAGAATTGGGGAATGAGCCGTCCGCTTGAATAGATCCGCATGGTCTCATCCGCGAAATTCTTCCCTTTCAGGAACTGATCCAGTTGAAAATCGATCAGGTGCCCCACCGGGTAATTGGAAAGGTAAAGCGGGTTGTCGATCATGTGGGAATAGATGGCAAGGATCGGACTGTCTTTTATACCGAATACCGGTGCATAGTACTGGTTCCATACGTCAATCGCGGCTTTGACCACGGTCTCTTTCAGTTGTTCTTTGGTGGCTGTGGGATTGTCGTAGAGCCATTTCCAGACCTGCATATCCACCAATGAAACCCCCATGATCTCAAAGCTGGCCCAGAAATTATCTAACGCTGCAAGCGCTTCCTTATCGGGGTCGGCGTCTTTAATGCCCAGCAATTCCAGGTCACGTTTCTGGAAAGTAAAGGCAAAAGCTTCGGTAAATGCAGTGTTGGGAACTCCCTGCATCATATAATAATCGACAAAATAGAGGCTGATGGTTTGTTCGACATTGTGTCCCAGTTCATGGATGGCGATGTTATACCCTTTATAATCCATCCCTTCCTTTCCGATGCGGGTACGTAAGTGTGCTTTATCACCTTTCATCTGTGCTCCCCATGCATGTCCGCTCCCGCGTGCAGGATCCACGGTGATATGGCTTGCGATCTCCCGTGCTTTTTCAGGTTTGAATCCCAGTTTAATCAGCATGTCGGGGATATCGGCTTCAAAGGCCTGGGTGTTGGGATATTTGGCACGGGTCATTTTATCCAGCATCTCCATGTTCATGTTGCTGCGTGCTTTAAAACCGTCGTACCAGATGTCGTAGGGTTGCAGCGCCCGGCCCAGTCTTTTGCTGATGAGATTCCCCACTTGTTTTACCTGCGGGGAGGAGCAGAGATCGGTAAAAAGTTTCCGTACCTGCGCTTCCGGTATTTCCATTCCGGCATCAAAGGCCCTCAGGATATAAGTAGGATAGATCGGTGTATAAGGATCCACGGCTTTCAGGGCCTGGAAATTCTCCAGTAACATCTGGTATCTGGTATCGGGTTCGGCAGCGGCCGTGATCTCTTTTCCCTCTTTATAGATTTTATTGGTAAAGGGATTCCATTGGATCGCGGGGTTGTTGATGACACTGTCAGGAATGTCCTGTCTGATGATATGAAGCATCACCTGGTAGATCATGTTTTGTTTCAGCAATCCTTCTTCACCTTTGTTATAATTCGCTTTTAACTCATCGCGAAGGTTCCAGTGGCTAATCAGTTTCATCTCTTTCGCGAAATGGTTCTTCATCTGATCATCTACCAGGTTGCCGACATAGATGTTGTAGTTGGATATGTAGTTATCGGCATTGGTCAGGGCTTCGGCTACTTTCACATTAACGGCTGCCGGGACCCTGGATGTGAAGATGTCACCCATCCGGGCATAAGCCCAGTCCTTTCTCGACCATTGAGCGCCCAGCGATTCCTTTTCGGCAAGGGAGTAGGATGGAAAATTCAGTGCAGTGATAAAAGCCAGTTTATTGGCAAAAAAATCATCGGCGAAATGCGATCCGGGTTCATAAGCAGCGAACAATTGGTCAATGTCGAGCATCTCCCCGATGTCCAAGTGCATTCCGCGTTTGAGGTCAAGGCTGATCATGTTGAGGTGGCCGAATAGGGATTCAAAGTTGTTGCTCAGCCGATTGAAGAGCAGCTCTAACCGGATGGGATCTCCGACAAAATACTGAAGGCAGAAGGATTCAAATGTTTTTTGATCTCCGTCTTCGCGGGTCCACAATGCAGCGATTTGTTTCACCCCTTTTTCCATGCGGGTTTTAGCCGTTTCACCATATTGTTTGTTAAGTTTGATCATCACGGAATCGATGGTGGTTTGATTAATGAATTGAGTGATGCTTTTGTCGTTGACGCCTTCTTTCGGTTTACACTGGCTGAAAACCAAGGCCAGGGGAAGGAGCATCCAGAGGATCTTGTTCATTTTTTCAAGGGTTTTAGATCATTTTACAAACATACGAAAGATGAAGGGATTTCCCTATTTTTGCCAAAAATTTCCCGCTCTTTAAGCGGCTCATTAGGATACTTTACTATGAAAAAACTGATTGAATGTGTCCCCAATTTCTCGGAGGGACGAGACATGCATGTGATTAAAACGATCACGGATGAAATTGAAAAAGTTGACGGTGTGCGGTTGCTTGATGTCGATCCGGGTAAAGCGACCAACCGGACGGTAGTGACCTTTGTCGGTTCGCCCGAAGCGGTGGTGGAAGCTGCTTTCCGGGCTATTAAAAAAGCCGCTGAAGTGATCGACATGAGCAAGCACCATGGCGAGCATCCCCGTTTTGGCGGCACCGATGTCTGCCCGCTGGTCCCGGTAGCCGGAATTACCATGGAAGAAACAGTGGAATGCGCAAGAAAGCTGGCCGCCAGGGTTGGGAGCGAGCTTGAAATACCGGTTTATTGTTATGAAAATGCGGCGTTTCTGCCGGAAAGACGCAACCTGGCGAACTGCAGGGCGGGAGAATATGAAGGATTGCCAAAAAAACTGCAGGATCCCGCCTGGAAACCCGATTTCGGTCCTGCCCGTTTCAACCCCGGAACCGGCGCTATTGCCATTGGTGCCCGTGATTTCCTGGTAGCTTACAATGTCAATTTGAACACAACCTCCACCCGGCGGGCCAATGCAGTGGCATTTGATATTCGTGAGAAAGGAAGGCCGGTCAGGGAGGGTAATCCCATCACAGGGAAAATTAAGAAAGATGAAAATGGCAATGAAATATGGATACCCGGCGCCCTAAAAGCCTGTAAGGCTATCGGCTGGTACATTGAAGAGTATGGTATTGCCCAGGTCTCCATCAACCTGACCAACATCAGCATCACCCCGGTCCATGAAGCCTTTGAGGCTGCTTGTGCCAAGGCACAGGAGCGGGGGCTTCGAGTGACAGGTTCCGAACTGGTGGGATTGATCCCGAAAAAAGCATTGTTGGATGCAGGAAAATATTTTCTCAGGAAACAGCAACGATCAACGGGTATCACTGAAGAAGAGATCATCCGGATCGCCGTAAAATCGCTGGGGTTGGATGACCTGAAACCCTTCAACCCGAAAGAGAAAGTGATAGAGTACCTTCTTGCCGACACGGCAGAGAAAAAACTGGTTGGGTTGACGGCCGAGGGTTTTGCCAACGAAACCGCTTCGGAGTCGCCGGCTCCCGGAGGAGGGTCCGTTTCAGCTTATATTGCTGCCCTGGGTGTTTCTCTGGGAACGATGGTGGCCAATCTCTCTTCCCACAAACCGGGATGGGATGAGCGGTGGGAAGAATTTTCCGACTGGGCGGAACGGGGACAACAACTTAAGGATGAGTTGTTATTTCTGGTCGATGAAGATACCCGTGCCTTCAACCGTATCATGAATGCTTTCTCACTGCCAAAAGGAACGGATACCGAAAAAGCAGCACGGAGCGCTGCCATCCAGGATGCCACCCGTTACGCCATTGAAGTCCCTTTCAAAACGATGCAAAAAGCGTATGAAGGATTTGAGATCATCTCAGCCATGGTCGATCAGGGCAATCCCAATTCAGTGACGGATGCCGGGGTGGGTGCGCTTTGCATCAGATCGGCTGTGATGGGAGCCTGGTTGAACGTGAAGGTTAACGGCGCAGGGTTGAAAGACAAGGAATTTCTGGCCACCATTTTTACACAGGGAGAAGAGCTGCTGGAAAAGACCGCTGTTGCTGAAGAGGCTTTGATTGCGAAAGTGAAGGGAAAGATTGGCTAAGTTGGAACAATGCCTGAAAGCCATCAATTGTAACTTTTATGGCATCAAATGAAAGAGGCCGGGTCAATAACCCGGCCTCTTGTATGAACAAGGAGGATGCAATTACTTTTTTCCGGGAGTAACAGCATCTTTTTTATCAGCCGGCGCTGCTGTTTCTGTCGCGGCCGGTTTGGTTTCTTTTACATCCTTTTTATCGGATTGTTTGGTAGAAGGTTTGGCTGCCGGGGTGGTTCCTTTCGGAGCCTGCTTTACGACGGGTTTTGCTTCAGTTGCCGGTTTTGCTTTTTCAGTGGCGGCAGGCTTTGTGGTTTCAGTGGCAGCGGGTTTGGCTTTTTCAGTGCCGGCGGGCTTTGCTTTTTCGGTTGCAGTTGGCTTTGCGGCGGGCTTTGCGGCCTCAGTTGCAGCAGGTTTTGCGGTTTGGGCAGGTGCCGGTTTTGCAACTTCGGTCTTTGTAGCTTCTTTTTTCTTTTCGGTCTTTTTGGTCGTTTCCTGGTTCTGGGCCATTAAGGACATCGAGAACATTCCTGCAAGCAGGAATAACATTGCTTTTTTCATAGTGTTAAAAATTTTAAATGAATGATTAATAACTGGTTATTTTGAACTGCTTTTATTAACTTCTTTGCAACAATCGCAGACACAGGGTTCTTTCAAAAGAAATTTCCCGTCTTTGTCAAAACTGATCTTGCTCCGTTCGCGGCCTTTTGATACACATAGATCATAGGTGATGGTTCCTTTGGAATCAACCTTGAATGCTTTGTCGATCTTGCAACCCAAACAATTTTTCGTCATATATTCCACGATCGGTTTCTGAAGATCGGAATCTTTGATTTCTGTTTTTGTTTGTGCTATAACCACGGAAGCCATCACACTGAACAGACAGAGGAGAAGAAACTTTTTCATGGCGTGTCGTATTGAGCGATGCAAAATTGGCTGCAGATTCTGAATAAAATCTGAAGTATTGCCAAAATGTACTCAGAAAAATTTCAGCTGGAGGATGTGAAGATTCCCGTCGACTTGATAGTCGATCGTGATCTTGCTGAGCACTGCTATTTTATAGACGATGGCCAGTCCGAGACCGACGGAATCTCCGGATGGATCTGATTTCCTGAACCGCTGAAAGAGTTGTTCCGGAGGGCAGGTAAGGGGTTTCCCTGTATTCGTTATGGATAGTTGAGCAGCATTGAGGAATATCTCCAGGGTTCCTGCCAACAGGTTATGTCTGATGGCATTGGAAATCAGGTTGGATATCAGGATTTCCGCCAAAGCGGGATTCATTCTGACAGTCGCTGCTTCATCGAGTGTTACCGATACGTTGATTTTTTTCAGTTCAGTCAACTCCCCGAAATGGTCCAGGATTTTTCTTATGAGGGGTGCTAAAGGGACCGGTTCCTGGCCGGTAAATTGCTCATTGTCAATCCGGGATATCAGCAGAAGTCCCTGATTCAGTTTGGTAATACGGGTGGTTGCTTCAAAGATGGCACTGATAGTTTTCAATTGTTCCTCGTCGAGCCGTTCGTCCTGGATTAGCAGTTCCAGCTTGGATTTGATCACGGCAAGCGGGGTCTGCAGTTCATGGGCTGCGTTTTCATTGAATTCCTTAAGATTGAGAAAATCGCGCTGAATCTTATCCGACATTCGCGTGAGCGCCTGGTTCAACCGGTCGAATTCAAAAATGTCACTGTCATTTACCGGAAGAGGTTTTTCACGATTCACATCAAAGTTCTCCAGGAGGGTTAGTGTTCTGTAGAATGGAATCCAGACCCTTCGGGAGATGGTATAATTAACCACGACAAGCAACAAAAGAAGCATGATGAAAAGCAGTGCAACAACCACAAGAATCCATGCAATGAGTTTTTCTGTTTCCAGCAATGGCTTATAGATATTGATGGTGTATCCTTTGTGCCGGAAAGAGGTGTTTTCAGCCAACAGATGCCGGTAGGAGAGAAACTTCCCCTCTTCGTCGTTGTACATTACCGTGTCATGAATTCGATCTGAGCGCTGGTTGGGTTCGTAAAGAATTGTCACATCCACAAGATGACCGAAAATGGTCCGGAAATCAGGTACGCTGTCGGAGTAATTGATGGTCTCCTCGATCAGCATTTTTTCATTCAGGAGCCCCTGGTCAAGTTGAGAATAAAAGATACGGTGCAGGAGCAGGTAAAAGACAAGCCCGGTGATCAGGAAAACCCCGGCCGAAAGCGCCAGGTAGTAGCGGGAGGTCTTTACCAGGAGCCTGATTGTGGTTTTTTTCACTGTGCCGAGAATTTATAGCCCATGCCGTACACCGTACGGATATAATCCGCTCCTCCCCCCTCGATGATTTTTTTCCGGAGGTTTTTGATATGTGTGTAGATGAAATCGTAGGAATCGGCCAGATCCATGGAATCGCCCCAAAGGTGCTCGGCGATGGATTCTTTTGTCAACACCCGCTCTTTGTTTGATACGAAGAAGAGCAACAGTTCGAATTCTTTGCGGGTTAGGATCAAGGGCTGATCGTTAATATAAACTTCCATTTCGTCCGGTCTGATTCTGATCTCCTGGAAGAGTGTTTCCCGGTTGCCACCGAAATTTCTCCTGCGGATGACCGATTTGATTCTGGCATTGAGTTCAGGCAGGTGAAAGGGTTTGGTGAGGTAATCGTCAGCTCCGGTTTCCAAACCGTTTATTTTGTCGTCCAGGGCGTTTTTGGCTGAAATAATAATGATTCCGGCCTCGGAATTCATTTGTTTCAGTTCGCTGATAACTTTCAGTCCGTTCCCGTCGGGCAGGGTGATGTCAACAAGGATGCAGTCGTACTGGTAAAGGTTAATTTTTTCGATGGCATCATTGAAAGTACGGGCCATTTCGCAAAGGTATTTTTCCTGGTGGAGGTACTTTGAGATGGCGTCTGCCAGTTCTTTTTCATCTTCGATCAGCAGGATTTTCATTGCAGGGCTGAATTACACTGATAAATCAATCTTCGGGTGAGATTGCTTACGGTTTGCAGAACCGGTTTCAAAATTACATCAAAACCCGGTTCGTTAGTTACGTATAACCCCTATCGGGGTATTAAAAGTACAACCCCTGATTACATTGAAACCCCTCTTAGGGTTTTCCAGGTGCTATTCCACCGGGCGAAACAAGCCGTACAAAACGGGGTTACCGCTCCTTACCTGAACGGTAAAATCATCCAGTTCGAAGGGGATCTTCTTTGGATTCCAAAGATACGTACTGAATATCATTTGCCGGTGACGCCAATCCAGATCGGCCGTATGAAAGGAAATAAAGACCTTGCCTTGCCCGCCTGGGTTGACATATTCGGTGATGGACACCGATCGCCAGAATAGAGTGCGGTTGCCCGAATTGACTGCCGTAACCAGCCAACCTCCGGGGAAAACGGGTGGAATTTTCACCGTGACAGATACATCAATTACGTCATCCTGACTTTGCACCAACCTGCGCAATGGATAACTGAAAGTGGGACTGAATTCGAGGGTATCGGCCATTGCGTAAGAGGCCCTGCCGTTTAGCGGATGATCGCGAGCCACCAACGATGGGGTGAGGTTGTTCCAGAAAGGGTGCTCCTTTTCAAAATCCTGTATATTTTCGGTATGGTAAATCATAGGAGCATGGGTTTCAGGATTTCTTGAGAAGAGATAAAAATCTCCGCCGCTGAAAGTCTCATGGCGCAGGACCCGGGGGAATTTTTCCATGATCAGTTGGTAGTTCTCCCAACAGGAAGAGGGGAGACTTCCATAACCTACATAATTACCGGTGATGGTATCCAGGCAACGTTTCAGACTGATTTTTGTCTGGATAGAATCTTCGAAAATGTACCTGCTGTCACCATGACCATGACTGGCCATGTACCAATGGTGAATCTTTTCAGGTGTGGCGATGATGACAGGATAAACAGGAACTACACCCGGGAGAAGTTGTTGGTTGGCACATCTTATAAATTCACGATAGGGATGATGATAAAAGAGCCTGTAATGCTGCCGTTCGACGACCAGTGAAGGGATCACGACCATTGCAACCAGCCCGACTGCAATCCACTGGTGGGCGGATTTTTCGGTCTTGAAATATCCCAGCAGCAGGAACAAAAGAAAGGGAAAAGAAAAAATCAGCACCGAATGTTGCAAAACAGAACTGAACAGCCGGGAATAGAGGTATCCGATCAGGAAAGGAAACAGAAACCAGGCCAGGGAGATCACAAGGAATTGTTGCTTTATCGGTGGTTCGTATTCGTACCAGATCACTTGCAGAAGGATCAACAGGAAGAGCAGCAACATTACGTACACTGAAAAATGAAAGATGTAATGAATGTGATCGATCAGGAAGTCAAACCTGGGTTTTTGGAGCCACCCTTCGACACCCCCGGTCTCCAGTTGATTCATAAATATAGGAAGATGAGGAATGTAAAGAAGAATTACGGCCAGGTTCAGTAAAAGGTAGGTTCTTATCGTCTGCCGATTACAAAAGAAGAGTCCGGTCACGCCTGCCATGGCCGCGAAAAGCATGCTGAAGTGGTGGTTGTAAGTGCACAGGGAAGCGGCTATCACATAGCCGGCCCGGGTCAGGATTTTTTTTCTTTCCGGAATGAAGAGTACAAAGGTCCAGCACAGCACCATCAGCAATGAGAAAAAGAGACCGCTGGCATATGGACGGGCTATCTGACTGTACATCACGGGGAATTGAAGGAAAGATAGAAAGGCGGCCGCTACCAGACCGGTGGTGGCGCTGAACCACGTTTTCCCGATTTTGTAAATAAGTGCCACCGAAAGTAAACCCATCACCTGGAAAGGGAGTTTTACGATCCATTCGCTGGTGCCGAACAGGTCGGTCCAGTAATAGAGAAATACCTGAACACCGGCGGGGTGGCCATCGGGCA
>Ga0209099_1002241_pt1 | contig 17447 bp, 13 predicted proteins | sample AD_JPNHW2_MetaG_FD_184430 | JGI IMG/M metagenome (GOLD analysis project Ga0209099, IMG submission 184430) | Active sludge microbial communities of municipal wastewater-treating anaerobic digesters from Japan - AD_JPNHW2_MetaG (SPAdes) (version 2) | ecosystem: Engineered > Bioreactor > Anaerobic... | reverse complement strand
GAATGTATTTTAGGTTTTGTGAAAGCGATGTATGACAATGACAAGTCAAAAGCGGGCGACAATTTCTATGAATGGTGCATGGCATATCTGGGCGAAGGCATTTCAAAGCATTTCATGATCCCTTACAATACAAAGATCTACACCGTCCATCCTAAGGAATATGCAAGTCACTGGTGCGATTATTATGTGCCGAAGCCGACTCTGGAACAGGTGATTGAAGGCGCCGTGACCGCTCCGTCGCAGAAAAATGTGGGTTACAACGCTACATTCAAATATCCGAAAAATGGCGGAATAGGGGAACTTCCCAGAAGACTTTTTGATAAGTGTGAAAAGGAGAAGTTTTTGTTCAATGTCCATCCGGTCGAGATAAATTGCGATGAAAAGACTATGAAGCTTTCAAATGGAGAAGTGCTTAAATACGAAAATCTAATAAATTCAATACCTTTGAAAGATTTTCTTAAACTTCAGACCGGCTCGGCAAGATCATGGAACAATGAAATATCAGACAGAATGAAGATCGCATCGGTAAGTTATCTCAATGTCGCTTTCAACCGAAAACTTGGTCATGCAGGTCACTGGTTCTACATTCCGGAAGAAAAATATATGCCTTACCGGATGGGATCTTTCAGCAATATCTATTCAAAACTGGCTCCCGACGGCTCTGGTTCAGCTTACATCGAATATACTCATCAGGGCGATTTTTCAGAAATCGAACTTCTCAAGCAAAAAAGTGTCGAACTCCTTCTTGACATGAAAATCATAAATGATATCAAAGAAATAGAATTCATGGACTACCGCAAGATCGAGAACGGTTATGTCATATACCACAAAGAATATTTTGAAGACCTGAAAAAAATAGAGAACTGGTGCGCCGGAAACTCCATTCAGCTTGTCGGCAGATACGGCAAATGGACTTATGCCGCAATGGAAAACGCACTCATCGAAGGAATGGAAGCCGCACAGCGGATTTGAAGGGGGTATGATATGAAAAAGAAAAACCAGATGGTTCCTAATAATTCGTTCACTGAGTTTATGCTTTATACAACTCCAAATGGAAAAGTTAAGGTTGAAATATTTCTGCATAATGAAAATATCTGGCTGACACAGGCAAAGATCGCTGAACTGTTTGATGTTCAAAGACCTGCGATCACCAAACACCTTAAAAATATATTCGAAAGTGGCGAGCTTAACGAATTTTCAGTTAGTTCCATTTTGGAACATACTGCCGAAGATGGAAAGAAATATGATACCAAATTTTACAACCTTGATGCAATAATTTCAGTAGGTTATAGAGTTAATTCCGCTTATGCGACCCATTTTCGTATCTGGGCGACTTCCATTTTGAGGGAATATATTATCAAAGGTTTTGCCATGGATGATGAGCGGTTGAAAAATCCGGAAAATATCTTTGGCAAGGACTATTTTGAAGAACAGCTTGAAAGAATTCGTGATATCCGTTCAAGTGAAAGGCGGTTTTATCAGAAAATTACAGATATTTACGCTCAATGCAGTGCAGATTACAATAAAAACACGGAAGAGACAAAAGAGTTTTTTGCGACAGTTCAAAATAAGCTTCACTGGGCGATAAGCAGACAGACTGCAGCTGAGATAATTTCAACACGGGCCGATTCTAAAAAGCAGAATATGGGATTGACGGCATGGAAGAACGGACCAGTTGGAAAGATAAGAAAATCTGATGTGAGCATCGCAAAGAATTATCTGAATGAAGATGAGCTGGACAATCTGAACCGCATAGTTTCAATGTATCTGGATTTTGCAGAATTGCAGGCAAAAAACCGCAAGTTGATGTATATGAAAAACTGGATTGAAAAACTCAATGCTTTCTTAAAATTCAATGAAAAAGATGTGCTTGAAAATTCAGGAACCGTAACTGCAGAAATTGCTAAAACAATTGCCGAAAGCGAGTTTGAAAAATACAGATTTACACAGGATAAGATTCTTGAATCAGATTTTGACAACTATGTGAAAGAACTGGTTAAAAAGTATAAAGCATAAACCGGAGGGTAAGATGAAAAATTTAATGTTTTTTCTGCTGGTAATTGTTTTTGCATTTGCAGGATGCTCAAACAGTTCAAAGAAAGCAGATGCCGACAATGATGCCGCGGGCGATGAGTCAACTGATGTCGATGAAGTGGCTGATGATACCGGTGATGAAGCGGCAGACTCAATTGATGAAATTGCTGAATCAGACGAATCGTCAGATTCTGATGAGTCTGACAGCTTTTTTGAGACTGTATCAATCGAAAGCGGAACCGTAAAAGGTGTTGTAAAAGAAGGGGTTGTTACATTTAAAGGGATTCCTTATGCAGAGCCTCCGGTCGGTGAGCTCAGATGGATTGCGCCAGTTGAAAAGGCTGCATGGGAAGGAACTCTCGAAGCAAAAGCATATTCAAAGGCGTGTCCTCAAAGTGTTGCAGTCGGTAGTGGTCAGGTGCTGGACTGGAGTGAAGATTGTCTTTATCTCAATGTTTTCAGACCTGATGATACAAAAAAAGATATGCCTGTCATGGTGTTTATCCACGGTGGCGGATATGTTAATGGCGCATCATCACTTGAAACATATGAAGCTTCATGGCTTTCAACGCAGGGTGTGATAATTGTGACGATTAATTACAGGCTCGGTCAGCTGGGATTTGTTGCAATTCCGGATACTGAAATAAAAGGTAATTACGGGAACCCTTACCAGATAGCGGCTCTTGAGTGGGTGAAGAAAAATATCAAAGCTTTCGGCGGAGATCCTGAAAATGTAACAATATTCGGTGAATCGGCAGGAGCAATGTCTGTTGGAACAATGATCGCGCTCAGACCTGATCTTTTTAAAAGGGCAATAATCGAAAGCGGCACCATCGCATGGGGCGATGCAATGAAAAAAGCCGATGCCGATGATCAGGGAACCCGTTTCGTTGAGGCAGCAGGATGCAAGGATGCTGAAGATGTGGAAAAATGTCTTCGTGACAAAACGCCTGAAGAAATACTCACATATCTTGAAAGCGGAATTCTCTCTAATCAGGCTGAAAGTTACGGACCGCATGTTGATGGGACACTTTTTACTGATGTGCCTTATAAAATGGCAGTTGCCGGCGACGGAAAGAATATTCCTCTTATTATCGGAACCAATCTTGATGAAGGTACAGTGTTCACTTATTCATATAAAAGCTATTTGCAGACAGAGGATCAGTACAAGAATGTCGTAACCACTCAATTCGGCGCTGCTTTCGCTCCGACCGTTCTTGCCGAGTATCCTATTTCGGACTACACATCACCATGGAATGCATATACCGATCTTTTTGCGGACCTTTATTTCAACTGTTCAAGCATCTTAATGGCAAGAGATTTTGCCAAATTTAATAAGAATATCAGATATTACAGGTTTTCCCATGTTCCAGATTACGGCGCAACTTACGGATTGGGCTGTTTCCATGGTGCAGAGCTCGGATATCTGTTCAACACCTGGTACGATATCTACAAGAATACAGAAGCGGGATATGATGAAACGGTTGAAAATATCACCGGTCTCTGGATCAAATTTGCAACTGACGGCGAACTTCCCGACTGGCCTGTTTATGATGCCGATGAGAACTATCTTGATATTTCAAGCGAACTTGAGGTTAAGACTGAACTTGAAAAGAAAAACTGCGATTTCTGGAGCACCTATTTCCCGATATGAGCAACCTTGTATTCTTGAAATTTGATGATTTTTGACTGGTTGAAGTGATCAGTGGCTTTTCTTGAATTTTTCCATTTTCAGTTTGACACGCCTGTTTTGTTGTGATACATTGAATTTGTTTAAATATTCAGGAAATAAAAAATGGAAAAGATCGTTTTTCTTTCAGCTTTATTCTTTGTTTTTACTGCTTGCAATAATTGTGCAGGCAAATCAGATAATGAAGTTTATAAAGATGATATTGATGTTGAATCGGCAGAAACTGAAAATGAATTTGATCTTGAAAATGACAGTTTAAGCGATTCTGATGAAGATATTGAACTGTGCGGACCGGAACTTACAAAAGAGGAGTGGGAGACAGAAAGTTGGAAAAAAGGTGATGACGATAAAGACGGAATTCCCAACGGCTATGAATGCTCTGAATGTCCATGTTTGGATCATGACTGGGACAATTCTCCTAACTATCAGGATGAAGACTCCGAAGGTGACGGGCTGGCTGATTCTGAAGAATGTCCTGATTTCATTGCTGAGAAAGGATGCATGGACTCTGATGGAGATGAAACTCCTGATTATATTGACAGAGACTCAGACAATGACGGACTTTCAGATAAACACGAAAAAGAACTTGGTACAGACCCATATAAAAATGATACTGACGGAGATGGGGATGATGATCTGACAGAAGTTATTTGTAACGAAACTGATCCTCTGAATCCGGAAGATTATTCAACCATTCCAACTATCTGTACAAGCGGTTGTTATTCACGCAAAAGTGTAGAAATAGAGTTGACTTTTAATGTTGGTCCACGAGAACAGACGGATATCACATTTCTGATTGATGCAACAGGCTCTATGGAAGAATCTTTTGAAAATATAAAACTAGAAATATCAGATCTGATCAACGAAAAGCTGTCTCAGGTTAATGAGGCAGATGACATCTCTTTCGGGCTTATTGAAATGCCGTACGATGTAGCTCTTAGACAAACAAAAGATGCTGAGATGTTAAAAACCAGAATTTCTGAACATAGTTTTGATGGTAGCTGGGAAATTCATCTTGAAACAATTTATCAGTCAATGATAGGAGATGGATTTAAAGGTAATTTAGTATATTCCGGGAATCCTTTCGGAGAAGATTTTTATTTTCTTCCAAAAAACTGTAAGGGAGCATTGGGAAATATCGGTGGAGCTTGCTTAAGAGAAAATGCAAACCATATTTTAATACTTCTTTCAGATGAAGAGATTCTGGAAATATTGTCTGAAGAAGAAGATTCAAGCTATGGATTAGATGAAGTTTGGAAGAAAGGTTCCAGTGATGTACATAAGCTTGATGATGTTGTTGAAGCTGCGCGGGTCACTAAATCTAAATTTGTTCAGATAAGTACATCTTCAAGCCCCAATGATGTTGAGTACTCGCTTCTTGAAGAAACTGGGTCAAAAACTGATGCAGGAGATGTGCTTTATTTCGATTCTCTTGATCCCGAAAATGGAAAACTGAGTGACGACATTGTTTCAGCTATAAATTCACTGCTTGACTATGAAGAAACAGATCTGGAAATGGAGTTGATCCTTCCTGACACTTTTGATAAATATAGAGTGGACTGTGAAATGGATGTTTCTTTTAAAGCTTTGAGAGCAGACCCTGAAGAAGGGGTCGAGAAAATGGATGAAACAACTTTTTACGGCGTTAAAAAGGGAACAGAAATTACCTATGAGATAAGTTTTAATTCTATTCGTTGTTATAATTTTGACTGGTATGAAAATAATTCGATAAAGACATATTATCTATATCCTCAATTAAAGTCAGGCGAAAAAGTGGTTGCAGCAGAAATTATTCAGGTGAAAGTTTATCCGGTAAGATGTGAGTAAGAAATCTATTCAAATCCCATTAATGGCTTTTTTTGAATTCTTCCATGAAATCTGAGAATGTATGTGTCAGGGTGCCGGTTTGAATTTTTGAATTCTATTGTTGCCAGTATCAACAACATACACATTTCCTCCTTCGTCAATAGTAATACCTGTGGGGTTATTAAACTGTCCGTCGCCGCTTCCGCTTTCGCCGAATTTTGTTATAAAAGTACCATTAAGTGAGAATTTCTGAACTCTGTTATTTCCTGAATCTGTGACAAAAATATATCCATTTTCTGAAATTGTAATATCAGTCGGATTGTTGAATTCTCCATCATTATTTCCTGAACTGCCAAACGAAAACGCAAGTTCTCCGCTATACATCCAATAGACATTGATCCTGTCGTTTCCGCTATCTGCAACAAATAAATATGCAAGACTCCAGAAGTCCATATTGTCAGTAACTGCCGCCCCGGAAGGAGATTCCAAATTCCCTTTATTACTTCCTTCGGTTCCGAAAGATTTCAAATATTCTATACAATAGTTACTGTTGCATTCATCATTGAAATTATTCAGCACTTTGAAAACATGAATTTTAGAGCTTCCTTTGTCAACAACATGCAAAAGACTCATTTCTTCACCGTAGATATTCCACATTAGTATGCTTCCTGCAAATCCGTACAGCATTTTGACATCACCTGTTCCGGCATCGAAATTTAGAGTCTGATAATTATAAACGGAATCAATTAATGTCTCATCTCCACTGAAACCTGTTGAAATCATGACAGGTTCCGTTCCATAAGGTGCAGGATGTGCAATTCCTAAGCCGACTGGACTGAATTCTTTATCGATAGAACCAGAACTGTTAAGAGTATCGGGATCGAAGAACTGTATTCTGCTGTTTCCGGTATCTGCAACAACGAGTTCTTCATTATTATATTTTATTTCTGTTGGATTCTGAAATTCTCCCCATGAGTTTCCTTCTTCTCCAGATGCAAGAACAAATTCGTATGTTGAATCATCTTTTAAAGAAAATCCTGAATCCATATTTGAAAACTCACTTTTTTTGAGACTGTAATCAGCTTTTGCCTTGTAATAATACATTTTTCCCGGAATAATGCTCTCATCGCTGAAATCATTTCCATCAGTCCAGTAATCAAGATTTTCAAAGGGACCTGATTCATTCTCAGATCTGTAGATGTAAACCTTTGGATTTTCAGGTAGTTGATCCCATGTAATTAAAATTCTGTTGTGTGACACTCCGTCTTCCGCAATAAGATTTGCCGGAGCTGCAAAATAATTTCCTGTATCCTCATCATTATCATTATCAATATCTTCATCAACAACTTCATTTTCTGTGTTATCAATATCGGTCTCGTTATAGTCAGTATCTGAAAAATCTAGATCAGAAAAAATAATATCTGAATCATCATGATCAGTATTATTTTCGAGATCATTTTTCTGAGATGGTTTGCTGTCACAGGAAAATAAAATAAATGATAAAAGAACAGTCAGTAACATTTTTCTTCTCATGAAACCCTCCTTGTTTTTGATAATATTAAACAGGAGTTCATAACATTAAAATGATACTAAATCAAAGAATTTTTTTTATAAGTTATCGAGTTTAATGGCTTTTCTTGAATTCTTCCATGAAATCAGCAAGGAACTGTACGCTTTCTGGGCTTGTTGAATTATAGATACTTGCTCTGATGCCGCCGAGGTCTCTGTATCCTTTAAGTCCGAGCATGTTCTTAGCTTTTGCAGCTTTTACGAATTCATCTTCAAGCGCTTCTGTCGGAAGATTGAATGTTACATTCATCCATGAGCGGTGAGCTTTATTTGCAACATAACCTCTGTAGAAGTCAGGATATTTATCGATCATGCCGTAAATTGTGTCAGCTTTGATTTTATTTCTTTTTTCCATTGCCGGAATTCCACCCATTTCAAGCATCCATTTGAAAACCATTCCTGTGATGTAGATATTGAAACATGGAGGAGTATTGAACATACTTTCCTTTGCGATCTGAACTTTGTAATCGAAACTCTTCGGGAGTTTTTTTGTGAAAACTTTTTCTGCCCATGATTTCTTGAGAATTACAACTGTTACGCCTGCTGGTCCTACATTTTTCTGGGCACCGGCATAAATCATATCAAATTTCTTTGCATCAAACGAGTGGGACATGAAGCCTGAAGACATATCGCATACAAGACCTACACCGGGAAGAGCCTTCGGATAGTTGTTCTCAAAGAATTGTGTTCCGTAAATTGTGTTGTTTGAGCAGAAATGGAGATATTTAGCTTTCGGACTCATGTTTTCCTGTTTTACAACCGGAAGTTCACTGTAAGGTTTTGCGAGAGTTTTCGAAGTTGCAACAAGATTAGCTTTTCCCTGAATACCACCTTCTTCATAAGCACGGTTTGCCCAGTTCCCTGAAACGACATAATCTGCTTCATCTCCCGGATGAAGAGCGTTCATTGGAAGCATAATGAATTGGTGTGTAGCACCGCCGCCCTGAAAAATAACGGCATAGTCATCGCCAAGCCCTAAAAGTTTCTTGAGATCATTTTCAGCATCAGTTACAACAGGAATAAAAGCTTTGTCACGATGACTTATTTCCATGACTGAAACGCCTGTTCCGCGGAAATTAAGAAGTTCTTCCTGAGCTTTTTTCAAAACTTCATAAGGAAGTGCTGCCGGACCTGCAAAAAAATTGTGAGCTCTTTTTTCCATTTCGTTCTCCAAATATTCAATTAGTAAGAAAAAACCCCATATACAGGTAACTATCTACAACAACTTTTTTGCTTAATCAAATAAAATCGGTGCTAAATTATATTTTTATGGTATATTCGAAAGGTTTTTATAATTGGAGGTAAAAATGACAGAAGGAAAAAGAGTGATCCTCGTTATTCTTGATGGTTTCGGAATAAGAGAAAACAGTGATTTCAATGCAGTTAGAATGGCGAAAAAGCCCAATATTGACAAATTGTTGAAAGAATCGCCGTCCACCCGGCTCGATGCATCCGGTCTTTCTGTCGGTCTTCCGAGAGGGCAGATGGGAAATAGTGAAGTCGGTCACATGAACATAGGTGCCGGAAGAATTGTTTATCAGGATCTCACAAAAATAGATAAATCTATTGAAGACGGTGATTTTGCACACAATCCTGTTCTTCTCGAAACTTCAGCAAAGTTAAAGAGTTGCGGCGGCAGACTTCACTTGATGGGCCTTGTTTCTCCGGGCGGAGTGCACAGTTCAATGGAGCATCTGTATGCACTGCTTGAGTTTGGAAAAAAAGAAGGACTGAGTGTTGTTCTGCACTGTTTCCTTGACGGTCGTGATACTCCTCCGCAAAGTGCGATCGATTATATCCGTGACCTCGAAAAGAAGATGAACGATGAAAAGCTCGGTGTGATAGGTTCAGTTCAGGGAAGATTTTATGCAATGGATCGTGATAACCGCTGGGATCGAGTTGAAAAGGCATATAACGCACTGCTGCTCGGTGAAGGTTTTAAAACAGGTTCAGGGCTTGAGGCGGTGACTGAAGCTTATGCCAGAGGTGAAAATGATGAATTCGTTAAACCGACTGTAATTGTTAATAAAAATGGACTTCCAAACGGGCTTTTTGAAGATGGCGATGCTGTAATATTTTTCAATTTCCGTTCAGACAGAGCCCGTGAAATCTCAATGGCTCTCAATTTTGATAATTTCACCGATTTTGAAAGAAAAAAGAGAGTAAAATTCTGCACATATGCAACTATGACAAGATACAGGGCTGACTTTCCGTTCCCTGTCCTTTTTGAAGCTGAAAAACTGACGAACATACTTGGAGAAGTTGTAAGTAAAAACGGTTACACTCAGCTCAGAATTGCCGAAACCGAAAAATATGCTCATGTGACTTTCTTTTTTAACGGTGGCAAGGAAAGTGTTTTTGCAGGAGAGGAAAGGATACTGGTTCCGTCACCCAAGATCGAGACTTATGACCTGAAACCCGAAATGAGCGCTTATGAAGTGACAGACAAACTCATTGAAAACATTGGAAAATATGACCTCGTAATACTTAATTTTGCAAATCCCGATATGGTCGGTCACACCGGAATAATGAGTGCCGCAGTAAAAGCGATCGAAGCAGTTGATGAGTGTGTCGGCAGAATAATCTCAAAAGTAGATGAAGAAGGCCGCGTGCTCATCCTCACCGCAGATCACGGGAACAGCGAGCAGATGTTTGATGAAGCTACACATGCACCTCATACAGCACACACTACAAACCCCGTTCCGTTCATAATCCACAATTATCCTGAAAACATAACCCTGAAACAAGGGGTCCTCGCCGACATCGCCCCCACCATTCTGAAGATCATGAGCATTCCCATCCCCAGAGAAATGACAGGAAAAGTGCTGTTTTGAAGGTGAAAATGATGAAATAATTGAAGAATTGAATGAAGTCATGGCATAAAGGAGAAAAGCAAATGAGGTTTTTTTGATGGAAATGAATGTTTTCACGATAGGTCATTCAGATCATAAAATAGAAGTATTTATTTCTCTGATTAAGCAGTACAAAATAGATGTTGTTGCCGATGTCCGCTCCAATCCTTATAGCAAGTATCATCCTCAATTCAACAGGGAATCTTTAAAAGAAAAGCTGAAAGAATCAGGTGTTAATTATGTTTTTATGGGGGATGAACTTGGAGCCCGACCTAAAGATAGTGACTGTTATGTTAATGGTGTGGTTGATTTTTCAATTCTTTCAAATAAAGAGACTTTTAAAAATGGCATTGCCAGACTTATTGATGGGATAAAAAAGAACTATAAAATAGCTATAATGTGCTCTGAAAAAGAACCGTTGGATTGTCATCGGACCATACTTGTCTCAAAAGAGTTAAAAAAAATGGGTGTTAAAATCAACCACATTCTTTATAACGGGAAATTAGAAGACATGGAAACGACAGAAAAAAGACTGGTTAACTCAGCAGGGTTATCAATTTTTCAAATGAATGCCTCAGAAGAAGAACAGATTAAGACTGCTTATAAAAACAGGGAAAGGGAAATATATACAGTTGCTGATAATGCGGAGAAATATGGTGAATAAATATTTTACTATCGGTTTTGTTAAAAAAGGTGCTGAAACATTTTTTAAACTTCTAAAAAATGCTGGTGTTGAGAAAGTTGTTGATGTGCGATTAAACAATGTTTCTCAGCTCGCAGGATTTACAAAAAAAGATGATTTAAAATATTTTCTAAAAGAAATACTTTCTGTCGAATATGTGCATTGTCCTGATTTTGCACCAACAAAGGAAATCCTTGATGAGTACAAAAACAAGAAAATAACATGGAGTGATTATGAAAGAGAGTATTTGAAATTACTTGAAAAAAGAGGCGTTTCTGAAAAATATAATTCAAGTGATTTTAACAACGCATGTTTTTTATGCAGTGAATCTATTCCTGACCAATGTCACCGTCGTCTGCTTGTAAATTATTTAAAAAGAAAGTGGAATGATATTGAGATAATCCATTTGTAGGAGAAAATTATGTCAGAAATAATTATACTTGCAAATTCCCTGAAATATCATGGAAGGTGTGTTGCCGGTATTGATTTAAGAACCGGTGAATGGGTTCGACCTATTTCAAGATCTGATCATGAAGAAGTTCCTGAAAGTGTTGCTGCTGACTTTAATCTGTTTGATATAGTTGATATTCCGCTAACAGAAAAGCAGAAAAAATACACGGAATTTCAGAGAGAAAACTGGTATTATGATGAAAATTTAACATGGAACAAAATGGCTGAAGCTGACGCACAGGATATGAAAAAATATTTAGAATCTTATCTTTTTTATGGACAGAGCAAAGAGGTAAGTCCTGAATATTTAAAGTCAATTAACAAGTCTGAGTGGAAATCTTTGCAATTGTTAGAAAGGTTTGTCACATTCACATACAAAGAGTTTAAAAACAAAGACGGGAGTATTGACGAGTCTTTTTCTGCTATTTTTTCTGAAAACGGATTAAAAGTCTACTTGAAGAGTACAGACATCATGTTAAATAAAAATATTAAAACAAAAAAACTTTTAGGGAGCAATGTTACAGGCAACTATCTGATTACAGTAAGCACAACGCCTCCATTTGTTCTAAAAGGTAAAACAGATTTAGCCTGTTACAAATTAGTTGCAGGAGCAATAAAACTTTGAAAAAAATTGGCTTGATTGTGACAGGTACTTTGATTTTTATAGGTTCATTCTGTCTTGCTCTATTTCTCCTTTACGATTCAAAACTTTCAGGGACTGAGTTTGTTGCGTTTGTGATTGCATTTGCGGTGATTGTATCTTTTTTTTTATCTTTTTCAGAAGGAGAACTAAGATGAATGAGAAATGCATAAAAAACTTTATGAAATTAATAAATACGAATACATATAAAGGCAAGAATCCGTTCTTTAACACAACGAATTTCACCTTTTTTAATGGTGTTGGTTTTTCGAAGTCATGGGATATAAATTTTCCTACTGGAAATGAAATATTTACTTTTAAAAAAGAAGAAATTGAGAACTCGTTGCTTGAAGAATACATTCGTGGAGAATATGGGGATGTTCCAGATGTGATAGATTATAAAATGATTAGAGAAATAAATTACAGGATTTACATTGAAGAAAAATATCCCGAAATAAGATCAAGATACACTGACAAAGAAAGAACTGCAATAATAAGAAAAGAGTTGAAAAGATTTGTGATTTCAAAGTTTAAAAGAGTTATGTATTACTGCGAAGATTCAAATATTGATAATGGCAATATAACACACGGAGAGCTTACAGAAAACAAAAAGGAAATGATCTCTTTTTTTAGCCAATTAATGAATCAAATAACTGGAGAGAATGGAATCCCGGAAGGAATAAGAACTAATTTTATTACAACTAATTATGATTATGTTGTTGAGGCAATTTATGGTTATTTGCTTCATGGAGATGATTTTAGAGGCTATTTTTATAGAGGATATACTCCCCAATATGATCGAAGAGAAGATGTTACAATTTTTGATGATTGGTTGCTAAGTAATTTATTCAAAATTAATGGAGGATTTGAAATATTCGTTGATAACTATTCTAATAAATATGTGCAGAGTTACTGTGGCAATCATTTGGACAATTATTTTAATCACGAACCTAAGATAATCATTCCTTCTCTGGAACAGAATTATGAAGAGGAATACTTTAAGGATGTTTTTTCAAAGTCTGTGAAGTTGCTTCAAAATACTCAAGTTCTTTTAATAGTAGGTTATAGTTTCCCTGAAGAAGATAATATAATAAGATTTTTGCTGAGACAGTTTGCAGAATATCCTTCTGATTTTGTTAGGAAGCATATCTTCTACATAGATTTAGAGCCGAATATTGAGAAAATAAAGGAAGTCTTTCCATATTTAAACAGCTATTCTCAATTAATGGAACAAGTTCATATTTATAAAGGCAGTTTTAGTAAATTCTGCGAAGAATTAAATAAAAAACAGTGGGTTTCTTAGCGGAGTTAAACTATGTATGTAAAAGAACTACGACTCTGGAATTTCAGAAAATATGGCGGAACAGATTTAAATTGTTAAGTTTCAAAAAATTGTAGAAGAATTTAAAGAAATGACAGGGAAAGTACTGTTTTGAATTACGACATAGTCATAATCGGCGGCGGGTTGAGCGGTCTGACTAGTGCGGCTTTATTCAGTCGTGCCGGTATGTCGGTCGCTGTGCTTGAAATGGATGCAAAACCGGGTGGTTATCTTGCAGGTTTTCAACGCGGCGAGTATAAATTTGATTCGGCTATCCACTGGCTTAATCAATGCGGTCCGAAAGGTTCTGTAACCCGTATTTTCAGCGCAATCGGGAATGATTTTCCAAAAGCACGGGAACAGGTGAAGATTAGACGATTTTCTGGCTATAAAGCGGAATTTATGCTTACAAATAATCCTGATGACCTGAAAGATGAGCTGATTCAAGCGTTTCCACATGAAAAAAAAGGAGTGATCCGTTTTTTCAGAGATGCAAAAAATATTGCTGGAGCATTCGATAATTTTTCCAATAATTTCAGAGATATGCAGACACACAGTTTTTTAGGGAAAGTTGACGGAAGACTGAAATTGTTAAAATTCGGTTTGACTTTGGTTCCTTATGTGTTTTACAGCGGATCAAAGGGTGTTGTAAAAGGGTTGAAAAAGTATTTTAATGATCCTGAATTAATGAAAATATGGGCTGCCGAAAATGATCTGCTGTCATGTCTTATCCCGATAGCCTGGGCTTATAACAAAGATTACCAATTTCCTCCGGTGGGCGGCGGACAGGTCTTTCCTCAGTGGCTGGCTCATAAAATAACAGAATCGGGGAATCAGATCTTTTATCAGACAAAAGCGCTCAAAATAGTGGATGACGGCATAAAAGCGACTCAAGTAGTGGCAGACAGACTGGGTGAGGAGCTGGTTTTTAATGCACGATTCGTAGTTGCAGCATGCGATGTTGAAACTCTTTACGAAAAAATTATGAGACCTGAGCTTTCAGATCCGAAATTTCTTGAAAAACTGAAAGCGGCTGATCTTTATAGTTCGGCAGTGACCGTGGTGATAGGTCTTGACTGTCCTGCAGAAGAACTTGGATTTGGCGAAGAATTGATAATTATCTCTGAAGACAACATAAAAAGAAGCGACCACAACTGCGGAGATCCTGATAAATCTGATATAACAGTTCTTGCTCCTTCAACCAGAGACAAGTCGATGGCTCCGTTGAACAAAGGAACGCTTACTATTTATGCGCCGGCATACTTCAGCCAGTTTGACAATTTGGGCGAACTGTACAGACAGATAAAAAAAGAATTTGCTGATATTCTGATTAGTCGTGTTGAGAAAAAGCTCAGTATTGATATAAGATCACACATATCTGTCATTGATATTGCCACACCTAAGACATATCACCGTTATACCGGCAACAGAGATGGAATAATGATGGGTGCGAGACCTGGGAAAAACAACTATCAGGCAAAAATAGCCCATTATAAAACGCCGCTTGAAAATGTTTATCTCAGCGGACACTGGGCTAATCTCGGAGGAGGCGTGCCTATTGCTGTTTCAACTGCTGCCAATACAACCTTACTTATTCTAAAAGAAGCAGATAAACAGGAATTTTATAGGCTCAACAGGTTTTTAGATCAGCAAGGCAATCGTCAGGATTGATACTATTACTGGAATTGCAGTCTTTTCATGCCATTCAGCTTTCAGAAGTGCAGCACAGGTAAGTATTATTATTGAAAGCGGGATGAAAGAAACAATCATATCTGCAAGATAGATTTTTTTTATAAACAGAAACATAAAAAGTCCTTGAAAAGAAAGGACTGATACTATCAGACTTAGTGCAAAATAGAATCTGTATCTGATGATTTTTGTCAATTCAGACAACTCGGAGGAATATGATAAAAATGAAATGATTGAGAAAAGTGTAATCATTTCGAGCGCATAGAACTGCTGTTCGGGAAATGATGTTGTCAGGTGAAAGAGTGACGGATGTTCAACATTTACAGAGATCCATGAAAATCCGAGTGTGATAAAAGCAGTATATATTGCAAGAACAGAAACTGCCAATGATTTGAAAAATGACTTTGTTAAAAAATATCCTGAAAAGATCGAAATGACAAGAAGTGACAGCAGTTCCGGAAACATTGGCCAGTTGTAAGGGTGTCTGAAAAGCAGTGTGGACAGATCTTTTATCACTTGAATAAATGATGCAGGCTCAATGTAGTTAAGTCCCCAAGAACTGCCTGAAATTTTTGAATAAACAAGAGGAATAAAGGTAAGAAATGATCCGCCGGCAAGTATCCAGAGTCTGTCAGGATCAATCTTCAGCATTTTTTTGAAGAAAAGAAAAAAGAACGCAAGCACTGAATTAAACCAGAAAAGCTGGTGGATAAAAATATGAACCGTAAGATAGTCCATTTCTGCGAAAATTCTTATTCCTATGACAAACTGATAGAAAACAAATGCAAATGTAAGGCTGTTTGTTTTTACTATTTCCTGAATTTTATTCATCGCAACCTGTAATTTCAAAAAGGTAACTTCTTTCTGCTGCATATATTTTTCTCACACAACCGGAATTTTCAAGCTTTTCAAGTGTGAGAGTATCAGCTTTGATCTTCATTAGATCATGCCAGACGATATAATCAACCCCCCATTTTTTCAAGTAATTGAAAGCTTTTTTATCGGGAAGGCTGTTTATCTGATACTGCCACATCATTCTCGGAGTCGGGAAATATCCGTTGACACCGTTCACTGAATTAATCTTGTGAGTCAACTGCCAGTTTGTATAAATTATTTCACGGTTGTACTGGAAAATATCGTCCCATGAATTCACGAACATTCCGATGTTATCTGTTTCAAGTTTCGGATTTTTTAGATTTTTCTTAATAAAACCAAGAGGATGTGTAAACTTATCATTATCCCAGTTAAGATATTCAACAGTCATTATGCTTGGAAGTTCAAGTAAGAGAGCATTCTTGTTTTTAAGAGCAGCAGCCTGATATATCTGAGGAACTTTTTCGGTAATAGAGGCATCAAAACTTTTAAGAGGAAAAGGGGTGTTTTCAATAAAATGGAATGCAAAAAAGAGTATGGTGAAAACTATTTTACCATTCAGTCTTTCTATGATCTTTTCAAAAGAAAGGGCCGCACCTATTGAGAGTGCAAAAAGAAATATAAAATGAGCCCGTACAGCGACTCGAAGAAAGCTAAGTACCGGAATCCATTTGTAAAATATATAAAGCGGAGAATAAAATACTTCTTTCATGTTGAACATAAAAACAGGACCCGTTGCAAAGAAAATTCCGGTTACAGCCAGAGAAATGAGAAATAACCGATGCTTATTCCATTTGAAAAGTGAATATGAAAAAAGCACAAGAGCGAGCAGTCCGGTGAAATTATAATGTCTCACAAATCCCCAGTTCATCGGTATTCCCATCTGTTCGCCGATATTGGGATAGAGAATATTACCGGGCAGGACAAGGATCGGATCGATCGGATTGAGACTTGCCATTTTTGCAGTGTAGAGCATGTCAAAAGGGGTAATAAAATCAAGTCCGTACAGTGTATAAAAATGGAACAGAAAATGGGGCATGGAAATTGAAAGCGAAATGGTCATAAAAAAGCCAGCCGGTTTGATAAGTTCTTTAATCTTATAGTTATTCCGGTAAGTAAGATAAGCCGCCAGAACTCCGAGCATCAAAAACTGATAGAAAAAAACATAGAAAGAAAAATATATCTCGAACCCGGCACAAATTGCTGAAAGAGCAAGATATTTAGATTTTTTTCCGTTAAACCATTTATATAGAAAGTGAAGTGCAAAAACAGGGAGAAAAAAGAAAATGATAATTGAATCGTCAATGTGTGCAAATGACATGTTTGAGCATGTGAAAACAAATCCGGCAAATAGTTTTGTGCTGAATTTACTGGAGAAATTCCCAGTAAAAACAAAAATTGATATGGCGGTCAGAATGAAAATCGTCGAGATGAAAAAGTAGTTAACCCAGTAATCATAAAGCCCAAATGATCTGAGGATGATTATCATGATCTGGACACCCGGAGCAGATTCGCCGTATGCGATCGGATTTTGAACAGGATACATCGGAATTCCGAACTTTTCGCCAGTGAAGAACGACTTTATCACTTCAAACGAATATCCGGGATAAGTGAGAGCAAGCCATGTGTCACAATTGCCTGATATCGCTTTTTTGAGAGGAAATTGAATAAAAAGGGCAAAGAAAAGGATGGAATATAAAACTACAGCCGACTTTACCGGATGCTTTTCAATAAATTGTGAAAACCTGTTTTGCATATTAATTCCCAAATCAGCCGATAAAAGTAAATCATTATTTATTTTTTAAGTCAAGGAGACTAGACCGATGCCTTTCTCGCGGCAA
>Ga0209099_1002239_pt1 | contig 17464 bp, 12 predicted proteins | sample AD_JPNHW2_MetaG_FD_184430 | JGI IMG/M metagenome (GOLD analysis project Ga0209099, IMG submission 184430) | Active sludge microbial communities of municipal wastewater-treating anaerobic digesters from Japan - AD_JPNHW2_MetaG (SPAdes) (version 2) | ecosystem: Engineered > Bioreactor > Anaerobic... | reverse complement strand
TAATCTGTCTGCAATTATTAATAATTTGAATTATTATAAAAGTCTAATTAAACCATCAACCAAAATTGTTGCAATGGTTAAAGCACTTTGTTATGGTTTGGGGGATGTTGAACTTATCAATGAGTTAAGTTATCATAATATTGATTACCTTGCAGTAGCCTATACCGATGAGGGAGTGCGTTTAAGAAATCGAAATGTAATTACTCCTATTATTGTTCTTGGAGCAGAAGCTCATAGTTTCGAAAAGATGGTTAATTACTCTCTAGAACCCGAAATTTATAATTTTTATTATCTTAATCAGTTAGAAAAAACACTTGCGTTGCATCCCGAAATTACTAGTTTTAATATTCATATAAAGATTGATACAGGTATGCATCGGCTTGGCTTTGAAAAACAAGATATTCCCAAGTTGATTGAGATTGTGAAACAAAATCCACAACTTAAGATTGCCTCTATCTTTTCTCATTTGGCTGCTGCTGAAGATGAAAAAGAAGATTCCTTTTCAAAACATCAAATTAACTATTTTACTGAAGTTGCCGATCAAATTAGAAATTGTTTTTCCTATCCCATTTTACGTCATATTTTGAATTCATCCGGCATTTCGCGTTTCCCTGATGCTCAGTTTGAAATGGTAAGACTTGGAATAGGGTTGTATGGATATTCGCCGATTGAGAAGGATAAAATGCATTTGATGAATCCGGTTACTTTAAAAACGCTTATAACACAAGTAAAGAAAATTCCTGCCGGAGATTCAATCGGTTACAACAGAACTTTTATTGCTGAAAAGGAAATGAAAGTGGCCATTATTCCAATCGGATATGCTGACGGACTTCCTCGTGAGTTGAGCAATGGGGTTGGTGAAGTATATGTGAATGGCGCTTTTGCCCCTCTGGTCGGTAAAATCTCAATGGATATGGCTGTTATTGATATTTCCGGTATTAATGCTTTTGTTGGTGATGAAGTTATTGTATATGGAGATATGAATACGGTTGATAAAGTTGCTTTGAAAATTAATAAAATTCCCTATGAATTGCTTACTTCAATTTCAAGAAGAGTTCCAAGAGTGTATGTTATGGAATAATGCTTGTTCATGGCGGAATTTGATATTATATTTTGATAATTAGATGATTAGATGATTATATGAAACAATACATAAAGAAATTTAATATAGTGCCCTCTTGGGTGATTTTGTTGCTTGACATTTCTTTTGTTTTTCTGGCAGCACTTTTTGCAGTTATTATTCGTGACAATTTTCATATTCCTGCCCATTTTTCAAGATATGTTTATCTTTATGTGCCTCTTGCCATTGCGGCTGTTAGAGTGCTTTTTTTCTTACTTTTCGGTACTCAGAAAATTGTTGTTCGTTTTACTAATACTAAAGATGTTATTAGGATTTTTATTTCCTGCCTCTCTGCTTCTCTTTTTCTGGGATTGATGAATTTGGTTTCTTTTATTTTTGTTAAGCAATTTGTCGTGCCGACTTCTGTCATTATAATGGAGTTTTTTATTACTACTGTAATAATGGTATTTTACAGATTTGCTTTTAAAATAGTTTATCTTGAAAAAGTAAATCCTACTAAATTAAAGAAAAATATTGTGATTTTTGGTGCCGGTGAAGCAGGAATTACTACTAAAAGAGCATTAGATAGAGATACCGAGAGTAAATATAATGTCTCCGCATTTTTTGATGAAGACTCCAACAAAATTGGCAAAAATGTAGAAAGTGTTTTTGTCTTTGGTTATAAGGATATGGCTGATTACTTTTCAAAAAATGATATCGCTTTTCTTATTATTGCAATTCAAAACCTTCCACCCCATAAAATTAACGAAGTTACCGAAATTGCTTTGCAATTTAATGTTAAAGTTTTGATTGTACCTCCGGTAATGAGGTGGATAAACGGAGAACTGAGTTTTAAACAGATTAAAAAAGTAAAAATTGAAGATTTACTTGACCGTGATCCGATTGTTCTGGACGAGACATTAGTTAACAGGGATTTACGTAATCAAACAATTTTAATTACCGGAGCTGCCGGCTCGATTGGAAGTGAAATTGTTCGCCAGGTGATGAATTTCAATTACAAACAGCTAATCCTGATTGATAACGCTGAAACCCCTACTTTTTATCTTCAAAATGAATGTTTTTTAATAAACAGATTAAGAAATATTGAAATTAAAATAGTCGATATTTGCGATTATGTGAGTATGGAAGAGATTATCTCCCATTTTAGACCAAGTATTATTTTTCATGCTGCAGCCTATAAACACGTTCCTCTCATGGAAGAAAATGTTAATGCGGCTATTAAAACAAATGTTGAGGGAACAAGACTATTGGCTGATTTAGCTGTCAAATATGAAGTGAAGAAATTTGTGATGATTTCTACCGATAAAGCTGTAAACCCAACTAATGTAATGGGTGCTTCCAAAAGAATCGCCGAAATTTATGTCCAGTCCCTGAATTTTTATCAGGATTCAACAAAATTTATTACTACTAGATTTGGCAATGTGTTGGGTTCTAATGGTTCTGTAATTCCTATTTTTCGTCAACAAATAGAGGAAGGCGGTCCCATTACGGTTACCCACCCTGATGTTACTCGGTTTTTTATGACTATTCCAGAAGCTTGTCAATTGGTAATTAATGCCGGAGCAATGGGACTTGGAGGCGAAATTTTTATTTTTGATATGGGCAAATCTGTTAGAATTTATGATTTAGCTATTAAAATGATTAAACTTTCGGGACTTGAATTGGGAAAAGATATTAAAATTGAGTTTACTGGTCTTCGTCCGGGGGAAAAATTATTTGAGGAACTGCTTACTATTCAGGAGAATTCAATTAAAACCAATCATAATAAAATTATGATTGCCAAGGTTAATCCCTGCCAATATGAAGAGGTTTCAGAACAAATTGCAGAACTTGTGAAGTTGAAAAATGAAAAACCTCATAATATTGTGAAAAAAATGAAAGAAATTGTCCCTGAATTTATTAGCAATAATTCTGAGTTCGAAGAATTAGATGCATAACTCTTAGTTGTTTATATAAATTTCACTCAGAATCTCATTTTTTAATTATGAGGAGTGAATATGATGAGCCTCGTTGCGCTTAGTTATTGTTTGATAGCAAAGTGCAGAACTATAAATAAAATTCCCCAAATAAAAGTAATTAAAAGAATTCCGCGACCAGTTAAATCGTATTTTAACTTAAGTAGATAGTAGCGCAGTAAAAACAAATTGGGAATTATACTTAATAATAATACTTTTTGCATGGATACAAATGCAATATTTCCGGTATAGTTTTCAATGATGGCAATAATTCCATATAAAATTCCAAATAAGGCGGCAGGAATGACAAGTCCTAATAAAATTCCCATCCAAATGTTGTCTCTTCTTAATTTTTCCATCATTCTTCAATGTATTTTAATGATTGTATATGCTGATAGGCTGTCATATCAAATTGAACCGGCTGAACTGAAACGTAATTATTTGTTAAGGCCCATTGACAACTATCTTCCTTTAAATCCTGATCTACCAAATGACCAGTAAGCCAGTAATATTTTCTTCCAAATGAATCAATGCGCTCTTCTAAATCCTCATGCCAATAGCCATTGGTCTGTCGGGCAATTTTAATTCCCTTTATATCTTCCAGTTTACATTGAGGAATATTAACATTTAGGCAGATGTGATTAGGAAAAGGATTGTTCAGGACTTTGTAAATAATCTTTTTGCTTACTTCAATTGAGGCTGAAAAATCAGCATCAGGAGAATAGTCTACCAGTGAGATGCCAATTGCCGGAATGTTTTCAAAACTCGCTTCAATTGCCGCAGCCATGGTTCCTGAATAAATAAGACTTACAGATGAATTTGATCCATGGTTAATCCCGGATAAAACCAAATCAATTTTGCGATCTTTAAGTATTACGCGTTGACCAAGCTTTACACAGTCAACAGGTGTTCCATTGGTGCGGTAATAGGGAATAGATTCTTCAGTATGATAGAGTTTTATTCTTAGCGGAACATTCATCGTAATGGCATGCCCCATCCCTGAACGTGGTCCGTCAGGAGTTATAACAACAACTTCGCCAAATTCTTTTGCCGCTTTAACCATGGCCGCAAGACCTTTTGCTTCATAACCGTCGTCGTTTACAATGAGTATAAGAGGATTTTTCTTCATTTATTTTAAAATCTTATTTTTTTACTATTTTATTAATATTCAATATTTTACTTTCTTGTCGAATGATCAGCATATAGAGCCCTTGCGACAAATTACTCATGTCTATTTTTCCACTGTTTCCTGAAAAACTCTCTTTTTTAATCAATTTTCCATAAACATCCAAAACTTCAATTTGTTTTATTGAAAAATTACAATTTTTAATGTCAATATTCACATAATTTGAAGTAGGATTGGGAAAAATAGTGACCGAAACATTTTCAAAATTTTCAATGGATGTCTCTCTTACTTTTTGTGGAAGACTAATATAATCAATCATGGCAAGATCTTGCCCTTCTGCTACATAAGTATCCTTGATATATTTCCAATAGAAAGTGTGATTACCGGCAGTAACGGGAAAAACAGCTCTGGTCCATGATATCTCACCATCCCAATAAGATTGCAAAGTGTTGTCAATATAAAATTCAAGTCTGTCATATCGGTACCCGTTGCCTTCTTCACATGAAACATAATAATAAAATGAAATGGAATCAGGATTTGCTACATTAATTGAAATGCTTAACTGAGAAGTCTGGTTGTCACTAATCTCTTTTGAACGTGCTGAATAAGTACCTTCAAAACAATTTAAAGTTGTCAATTCCCAAGGATAGGTTGAACTGTTTTCCCACTCATATTTGGTAAATGTTCCTGTTTCCCAATCTTCAATGGTTGTTCCGATTGGAATTGCAAAATCTTTGATTATAGAATATAACCCATATCGATATACTATCCTGATATTTGTTGAGCCGGCTTCGGTTACATTAGGATTTACAGATATTCTAAAAGAGGCAGTATATTCACTGTCAACATCAATGATGGGGATCATATTGACAAGATTTTCAATGATAAGTTTCCCATCTAAACTACTGAGAGATATATTCCCAAATCTTGTTGCAGAATTTCCACTATTATGTAATGGAATTTTGATTATGCAATTTTCAGCAAAGTCCAGTTGATGATTAATATCAACATTTGAGCCTGAATCATCAATAACATAATCTGAAATTTCAAAATTTGGGACATATATAATTTGTTGTAAATTAAAATAATATGTGTTGTTGTTGTATTTTAGTTGAATGATAAAATTGACCATATGTCCAAAAGGAATATCATTGGCAACACAAAACTTAAATGTAGAGTTAGAACAATTGGTATATCCGTTGTTAATCTGAGCAATCGAAGTAGTTGAGTCCAATAATGAAATATAAGGATCTGATGTTCTGAGAGTAAGTAGTATGTTATTGGTGGATTCTGTTCCACAATTTTTAAGACACAATGTCATTTCAACAGTTTCGCCGTAATCGGGGAAACTGTTGTTATTGCCAATTATTTCTGCAAATGAATGAGAGTCGTAAACTAAATAAGGTCCATTGGCAATGAAACTAATAATTCCTTGATATGGTGTATAATTGTATTTTGACGCAAGTACCTGAATGGTATCCTGAAGAGTTAATGTAGTGGGAATTGCTAAATTTAATGATCCATTGCTAATATAACCCTGTGCCAATATTTGATTGTTGCAGGATAATACAATTTTACTCCCTTCAATTGGTGATGTGAACGAAATATTTGTTACCCCTAGATTTATATTGGACAAGTGATTAACTGATAACTCTTGAGGAATTGCCGTTCTTAACATCAAAGAGGGGTCGCCAAAGATCAGCCATGTTCTGTAAGTTTCAACATCATTGTAAATCTCCAACATTTTTAGGAGTCCATCAAAAACAATTCCCCCAAATCTACGCTTAATATTTCCTGATATAGATTCAGTAAGAACATTATTTATTTCGTCTTGCCCGGCCATTGGAGGATCCCAGGGTTGATTAATAGATGACATTAATACTCCTATTGCCCCGGTTAATTCACCATTATAGTTTGCCCGCATCCAACTTTCAGCAAAACAGGTTTGATTAACATAATCTCCATTCTGACAAGCAACTGAAATGATAAAAGGAAGTTTGTTATAATTTGACAAAGAACTGATGTTTCCGGAGCTTAACCCACTTGTTCCAAATGCATTATATGAACCATGACCACAGTAATTCAAAATCCCTACGCCATTGTTTAAGGCATTTGAAACTTGAGTTGCAGTCGGATCTCCTGCTCCATCTAAACCTCCTTGACTCCCTTCAAAAAACTCATATCCGGAATTATAATGATAATTTAAAAGTAAATTGTCTATATTTCTTATGTGTTCATAATCATACTCGTTATTGTCTCCTGGACCTTCTTCAGAACCAATTCCACAAAAGCGTTCAAAATGGGAGCTCTCAGGTGGATTTTGTTCATATTGAATGAATTTCTGAACTTGTGTGCTAACTTGTGCTACTGTCTCTGCTGAGATTCTTCCTAATAAAATGTCAGGAATATTATCTGATCCGACAACTTCTGAGTAATAATTGTCACATGATTCACCCCCAAGAATATAGGAGGAAATCTGAGAATTATCCCCTGCCAAAATGACATACGCAAGATTGTGATTGTTATAGTAATTTGTAATATATGATTTGATTAAAGCACTGGTGTTTCCGATAGTTTCTCGTGCAATTATTTCTGTGTGGATTCCATTCTTGATTTTCCAGTTTAATAAAGGATTTAATGCCGGAATATAATTTTCAGGAGCAATTATCAATAAGTCGCCCTCTTCAATCGATGGCGTATAATTGGTTTGTTGGTAGTTTACAAATTGAGATTTATATATTTCATTAAATTCACTTGTGATTTTTTGAGCTTCAGTTTGAACATTCCTTTTGTCAAACTTTATACATATTAACATGGATTTGTATACTTTCAGAATTTTCTGAGTAGGATTATACTGAAAAGGGTAACAAATTAATGAAATTCCCTGATAATCCCTTAAAATAAAAGGATCCCTTAAAAATAAAGGACTTTTGGGAAGCAAAGAATCTATCTGATATTGAGCCCCTTTTTGATAGGGAATAGTGGAAGGATCTATCGTTCTTAATATTCTTCCTTTTGAAGGAACTAGTTCAAAATCAGAGATTTCATAATGATCGGATTCAACTAACTCAACTGTTGTGTTTGCATTTTCAGGTATTATGATAGAAGTTGAAGTAAGTAATAGTTCAGGAGCGCCGGTTTCGTTCACGGGATATCCCCCTTTCATTTGTAATTTATTCATAATTTCTCCATTGACGTCTACTTGAGTCGTCTTGAATTCCGGAAAATCAACTCTTATGAATATTTCATAATCTTTTGATGATACGATGTTAAATTTTGCTTCCTGTGAAAATACCTTTACAGCTAGTAATATAAATATGATAATTAAAAAGGATCGAATTTTATTCATAATATATTGATTGACATTAATTTATTTTGAGAATTGACTTTACGCTATTGATCACAGTATCTATCACAATATTAATATCTTCATTACTGAGATCGTAATATACAGGTAAGCTTATTTCACGGGAATAATTATCATATGAAACCGGAAAATTGCCAATTTGAAAACCCATATTCTTGTAAAAGCTGAGCATTGGAAGAGGAATGAAATGTACATTAACAGCCACTTCATTTCTAAATATTTCTTCCATAATAGCATCCCTTTGTTGTTCTGATATATTTTTAATTCTTAGTGTGTATACATGATAGGAGCTTTTTTTATCCGGAGTCTCATATTGTGGCAGTTCGAAGATGTTATATTTTGAAAAAGCTTTACTATAAGAATCAAAAATAAATTTTCTTCGGACAAGCATATCATCTTCATATCTTTCCAGTTCAACCAAACCAATTGATGCCAGTACATCAGTCATATTGCATTTATAACCTGCTTCAAATACATCATATCTCCAGTTTCCTAATTTCATTTTGGCTAAGGCATCTTTACTTTGGCCATGTAATGATTTTATTGACAGATTTTTATAAATAGAGTCCTGGTCAAACGCTGAGGAAAGGTTTAAACAGATGGCACCTCCTTCAGCGGTAGTCAGATTTTTTACTGCATGGAAAGAAAATACTGTAATATCTGTGAGGCTGCCGGTATGTTTTCCTTTATATATTGCCCCAAAAGAGTGTGCCGAATCGGATAGAATTAATATTCTTCCAAGTTTTTTCTGTTCGTCAGTTTTTGGTTCAAATAATTTTATAGTATCAGGATGATGCACCAATGCATTGATTTCATCATAATCACAAGGTAGTCCTGCTATGTCAACAGGAATAATTACTTTCGTTTTTTTTGTAATAGCCTTTTCGATATTGCGAATGGAAATATTAAAATCTTTGCATACATCAACCATCACAGGTGTGGCTCCGCAATGAATCACAACATTGGCTGTTGCACAGTAAGTGTATGAAGGAATAATAACTTCATCTCCCTTTGTCACGCCAAACCATCTTAGAACCAATTCTAAACCAGCAGTGGCAGAGTTAACACATACAACATTTTTAATGCCACAATAAGATGCAATTCTTTTTTCAAACTCTTTGGTTTTGGGACCTGTAGTAATCCATCCAGATCTAAGAGCAGCAGATACTTCTGCAATGGTTTTTTCATCAATGCGAGGAGGAGAAAAAGGAATTGGCATGTGATTATTTATTTTAGTCTTTCTAATTTTTTGGCTTTTTTGTCTTTAGATAGCTTTGCTAATTCATCAATATTTGCAGCAAAGGTAAAGTAATTAGGGACAGCTCCAACAGCAAAGTGTGAACGGGAAAAACCAATCTTGATGGATTTGATATCAAGCATAAAACCATAGGAAAATCCGGCAAATGAATTTTTTTGAGGAATTTTCATTTCCTGATGCTGATTATGATTATAGGCAAACTGAAGTGAGAGGTATTTTGTTGGTATAATTTCTATTCCGAAAATTATATGTCGGAAGAAATTGTCAAAAAATCTCGAAACATTTGATGGATATTTTATATCACCTGTTAAGGCATCTGTTTCCAAAAAAGGGTCCTTTTCTCCCACGTATGCCATATCCCATTTGTAAAGAGAATGTAAGGAAATATGATATCGAACCGGAAGATATTGAAAACGTTGAGAAAAGGCAATTTGAATGTCAAAAGGAGTTTTTTCGAAATTGCCCGGGGTAAAGGCTTTGAGTTCGGATCCAATATTTTTAAATAACAGTGTTAATGAAATATTCTTTTTCGGATTGTAGTAACTCCCGGCAACATCTAATGCAAGACCAAAAGAAGAGTAGCTTTCATAAGCACAATATATCATTTTTAGATTGGCCCCGATAGAAAAATTACTGTCCAACTGACGTCCCCATCCAAGTGTCATTGCCAAATCGTTAGCGCCAAAATATCCCAGCTGATTCCCAATTTCATCCGTGGAGATAAACTTTCCATATCCAACATATCTCATCTCTAAAGCAAAACTACCGACCTTTTTAAAGGTGTGTGAATAAAGAGCTGAACCATAACTGACATTCGAAAAGAAATCAGTAAAATTCAAAGAAATGGCATTGTTGTGTCTTTTACTAATGTAGGAGGGATTGTAGTTAATAAGTGTAGGGTCATCATCGTAAACAGAAATCAAACTGCCTCCAAGGGCTGCAATTCTACTTGAATAACTGAAATCAAGGAAATTATAAATGTTATTTCCTCCAGTTTGAGCTTTTAACCCTGAAGAGAATAAGCAAATAAGAAGAAAATATAAAAATCTTTTGATCATGACCTGAAAAGTTGGGGACAAAGATACAACATTTTGCGATTATTTTATGGTGATTTTCTCATTATTAATGGTTTGAAGATTCAAGCAGGGTAATGATTTTATAGACCAATGTCGCTGCTAATACGTTGGAAGCATGTTGCCCCGTTTGAGGACACAGTTCAACAACATCAAAACCGACAATCTTTTTTGATTGACAAAGTAATTTTATAAAATCTATAACCATGTACCAACTTAAGCCTCCCGGTAATGGAGTTCCGGTTGCCGGCATGATTCCGGGATCAAATCCATCCAAATCAATTGTGAGATATACATTTTCTGTCAATTGATCAAGGGCTCCCTTCATCCAGTTTGAGTTATTGTGAATATTATGGGCATAAAAAATATTTTCTTCCATAATGTTGACTTTTTCCTCAATGCATACATTCCTTATTCCTACCTGTATAACTTTTGCATATTCTTGAGCTCTTCGCATTACGCATGCATGATTATAAACAGAACCTTGATACTCATCACGTAAGTCAGCGTGAGCATCTATTTGTAAAACAGATAGATTCGTATATTTTTTACTTATAGCCTTAATGGCTCCAATGGAAACAGAGTGCTCTCCCCCCAATAACCCTACCAATTTTTTTTTCGAAAGAAAATAATTTACACGGTCAAAAACCGATTGAACCATTGCTTCGGGAGAAGTAAGATCAAAATGAAACCTATCAGTATGGATTCCTGATTTATAAGCTTCAATTCCGAATTGTGGGTCGTAAAGTTCAATGCTGTCAGAGGCTTCAATGATAGCTTCTGGACCTTTGTCGCATCCTTTGATAAATGTGCTGGTACCATCATAGGGAACCGGAATCAATACATATTTGGCTTTCTCAGGCAATGAGAACTCTTTTTCCATGTCTAAAAAATATTCCATAAGGTATGCTTTGTTTTAATAAGCAAAAATACAACTAACCGATAAATAAAAGCCATTTAATTTTAAAATATAAATAGATAGTTTATTAACGGAATATCTCTATTTTCAGTATTTTTGTTATAAAAAAAATTATGTCGTTAATTTTTAAAAGACATATTTTAGACAATGGATTAAGACTTATTATTCATGAAGACAATCTTACTCCTCTTGTTCTTGTAATTTAGTCTACAATGTAGGTTTAAAAAATGAAAATCCGGAATTAACCGGAATAGCCTCCTTTTATAACATTATACGTTTCGTGGATCCCCAAATATCGCTAATTATAATTTTCATTGGCAAAAAATTGGAGCTTTTAACAATGCATATACATCTCAGGATATCACTCATTTACATATAATATTGCCTTCCAATAATTTGGAACACGACTTTTGGTTGGGAGTCTGCCAGAAAGTTTATTTTCTGAAGAGAAAACCAATATTTTTTTTATTGACATTAAAGCCATTCGGGATGAGCATAGGGCATATTTTCTAAATCAAATTTGCCTTTGTGAATACCTTTCATTCCATAATAGAATTTTTTTATTTCAATCATGTCATCCTCAATATTATCATCGGGATAGAAAACTTTCCCAATTCCCCCCTTTTTAACAGTATAATCAAGATATCCAAGCATGATAGGAACTTCTGCCTCTTTGGCAATGAAATAAAATCCCTTTTTCCACTTAGGATTTCTCTTTCGTGTACCCTCAGGAGCAATCAACAAGGCTATTTCATTACTATTTCTGATAAGATCAGCAGCAAATTTATGGAAATTCCTGGCATTTTTTCTGTCAACAGGCATTCCTCCCAACTTTTTTAAAATTGAACCAAGTGGCCACCAAAAAACTTCACTCTTAATCAAAAAAACAGTTTTTACACCCATCGCACTTAACGCCATGCGTCCTACAATAAAGTCACTCATACTGGTGTGTGGAGCAAAGGCAATAACACACTTCTTTGCTTCCAAAGGTACATTAATTATATCAATATCATATCCGAATAATTTTAAAATAAAGTAATTGATCCTTTTCATTACTATTGATTTTAAATTGTTTGCATAAAATAATAAACTACTATAAATATTTAACTTAGTATATATTTTTTATTTCTGAAAGATGTATCCTCCGTTACTATCAACTTTTAAACCGGTAATCTGCCCTAACCTGATTGCAAAGTTCTTTTCACCATGTCCAACCGGAAAGTTGAAACATACAGGGAAACTGTATTCTGCACAATGTTCTGCCACTATTTCTTCGGCACTCTTTCCAAAAGGAATAGTGTTATCGTTCATTTCTGTCATTCCTCCAACTATAATACCTGCAAGATTAGCTAATTTTCCACTCCTTTTCAAATTCATCATCATCCTGTCAATGTGATAAAGATACTCATCAACATCTTCAATCAACAGAATTTTATTATCAGTATTAATATCTGATAATGAGCCAATTAATGAATATAATATAGAGAGATTTCCTCCAATAACAATACCACTTGCTTCTCCATAACGATTCAAGGAATGAGGAGTTGTATTGTATTTTAATTCTCTCCCGGTAAGGGCATCAATCATATACCGAATATTATTTTTTGAAAACAGATCGTCATTGATGCTGAAAGGCATAGTACAATGAAGAGTCTCTATTTTATAATTGGAATGAATGTGAGAGTGAAATACAGTTACGTCACTAAATCCGCAAATCCATTTGGGATTTTTTTTAAAAAGAGTAAAATCAATATCATCAATAATTCTAACACTTCCATATCCTCCGCGAACAGCTAATATGGCTTTGATTTCCGGATTATCAAGCATCTCCTGAAAACTGTTTTTTCTCTGAATATCGGTCCCTCCAAATTGATTGTTTGATGCAAATAGGTCGGGAGAATATTCAACCTGGAATCCTTCCAGTGTAATGAATTCAATAGCTTTTGAAATCTCTTCGACTGAAATCTTTCTGGCTGGTGCTACCAGTCCTATTTTATCACCGGGTTTTAAATATGTTGGAGTTATCATATGTTTTGAAATTAAATATAGTTTCTGATAATCTCTTCGGTTTGTTCTCTTAGAATTTTCCTTTGGGGGTGATTAATAATTGATTCGGAAATTTTTTTATTTTTTCTATTCACATAATAAAGACCTGTTTTTCCTTTTATTTCATCTGATAGAGCAAGGTAGAGCATAGTGTCAGCGCCCTTTTCGGGAGTTTTGATGAGTGGACGAAAAAAACGATCACACAAGTAATCAATTACATTAATTCCCATTCTTATAATATTAGTGCTGACAATTCCTGGATCGGCACAGTTGACACTTATTCCTCTTCCCTTTAATTCTTCAGCTAAATCTAGAGTGAAGTAAAGGAGAGCCAGCTTTGAGTTAGAGTAAGTCTCAAACCTTCTAAACTCTTTGTTTGATAATGGATTGAAAATGTTTGCTGATATTTTCCCATATTTATATGTCAGTGAAACCATATTGACAATTCTGCTTTTTTCTCTCATAAGAGGCAAAAGTAAATATGTTAGAAAATAATGCCCCAGATAATTTACCCCAACCGTCATTTCAAAGTTCTCTTCTGTAACTTCCGACTTATGACATAATAATCCTGCATTGTTCAAGAGAATGTCAATTTCGGTATAACGGGATTTGATGAGTTCGGCAAAATTTTTAATAGATGTAAATGAAGCTAAATTTAATTCAAAAAGTTCTATGCTTCCACCGGTTTCAGCCTTTATGCTTTCGTATATCTGTGTTGATTTTGGAATATTTCTGCAAGCCATTATTACTTCATAACCGGCATTAACAAGTGTTTTCGTGTGAACTTTGCCCATTCCTCCGTTGGCGCCGGTGATAATAGCTATTTTTTTATCCATTGTTTTTTGATAAGAAATTTTTATTTATAAATAATTAGTGTGACCCCGGCGGGATTCAAACCCACGACCTTCAGAACCGGAATCTGACGTTCTATTCAGCTGAACTACGGGGCCGGTTTTTTGAGTGGCAAAAATACGAAAAAAGGGATTCACGACGATAAAGCTAGTGTTATTGATTCGTAATAGAGTTTCTATGATTTTTTAATTTTTATAATTTGATTAATACTTAACTATTCGCTGTATCATCAAATTATGCTTTTTATTATATACCTTGAATATATAAACACCTGATGCTAAATTTGATAAATCGATTCGATTTAACATTTCTGTTATTTGTTGCTTTTTGATAAGTTGTCCGTATAAATCAATTATTTCAACTGAAAAGTTATCATTAAGGTCCTGATTAGTATTAATCTGCAATGTTATGATTCCATTGGTAGGATTAGGGTATATGATACAGAATTGAGAATTATCCATTTGCTCAATCCCAACAGTTCCTGATGTATATGTCAAATCCCAACCTGAATATGCATTTTCTGCAGAAGTTTCAAAAATTAGATTTAATTTGTTGGTGTTAAAAGTGTAATGATTATTTAGAAGCGTACCCGAAAGGGTTGCCAATAATGGGTGTGCTGAAGTTGCATAATCATAAATGTAAAGAATGTCTTTATCTGCTTCTGTTTCAAAGTTATTAAAGTTTAAAGTGATATAATTAACATTAAATATTCTGAATGCAATCTGGCAACGTGAACAATTATTGTAATCGGAGTCGCCACTCCCGTCTTCAGCAGTCCCCGAAACACTACTCTTGATTATGGTTGATGAACAAAAAAGAGGGAAATAGCTAGTATAATTACCCTCAAATCCATCAGCATTTCCCTGTGAGTCGGACTTCATATTTACAATAATCTCTGAGCAGAAAACATTAATAGAAATGGAAGAAGTATCACCATAAAGGATTATTGGTTGCATTAAAGGGTCGTTGGATGAAATGAAAATTGTATCATTTTGATTTAGTGAATATTTAAGTGTCAGTTTAATGTATTCTATACTATCAAGATCAGGTTTAATAATCCAGTAATAATTCATATTGTTTGCATAACCTTCAATTGGACCACTTCCATCTTCAAATGATCCTGATTCATTGCGAAGAGTATCACTGCCGGTTTGTAAAAAGAGAGGATAAATATTGGCAGCTGTATCAGGATAGCCATTGATGATAATTTCTTGGGCAAGATTAAAATTATATCCGGAAGGAGACAATGCAGATGTATAAAAATAGCCATCAGCATATCCGTCCCAGCCAAAATTAAAATGATAGTAGTAGTTAGAATTGCTATCTTTCTGATAACCGTCACAAACAAAAGCATGCCCGTCAATATTGGGATTGTTCCATCCGGCATAATAAAGAGGAATACTTTTATGTAAGTGTGAAACGATTAGACTATCCCAATCCAAGGTGGTGCTGTCACGGAAAACATATTGAGTCTCAGGAGAGTATCTGAAATGAGTTCGCATGGCATATGCTGCTTTGTGATTGTACATACCTGAACCGTCAGGACCATAGTCCATATCAACGGCAACTCCACAATGGGAAATAAGCAGACTCGCTGCAGAATTAATGTGAAATGGTATATCATGCATGGCATTATAGTCGTATAATGTGGTTCCAAAATTTGCAGATATTGTTCCGTATTCATCATGAACATAGCTATAACTTCCGGCACCAATTCTCGGAAAACGGTAATAATACATTATTTGAGCCATTGCAGTTGCAACACATCCGGTTGCAGCACGTCCGTTACTTCCGGCCAGGTCCCTCGGACAATAAAAGTTGAAATTGTCACCTTGTCCCCATTTGGAAGAAAGAAAGGGATCAACGGATTCAATTTCAGAAAAGGCCTTTTGGTCAGAATTAAGAAATTTATCCCAGGATTGGTTCATTTCAGGGTGTTTTATGTTCTCTGAAATAATAGTGGAAATTTGCTTTTGGTAATGATCCAACCACATTTTTAAGGGAGGAATAATGTTATCGGGATAAAAATTACTTTCATAAGAATAGGCCAGGAGGGGAGGACAGTTTTTATTGGCAGAAAAAATGACAAAGTAATTATGGTAGTTAAAAACATAATAGAATGTATCTGTTTCACTCTTAGAAATATAAGAAAGTTTTGGAATCTCGTCATCATCTGTTCCAAAAAAACATTGAGCAGCTTTTTTTGCTTCTATAATTGAAATGCTTTGTGAATAGGATTGGATTTGTAATGAAAATAAAAACAATAATACTATCGTTTTCATTAACCCTTTGTTGATTCTGTCTATCATTTTATTGAAAATAATGCTGTGATAAGTTTTTATTTTTAAAAAGCAAATCTATGATTTTTTTGTTTACTTTTATAATTCACTAAATAATTATTTGCTTTTCAGTTGATTTTGTATTATATTGCACTTGTTTTTTTATAACTAAATGAATATTATGCAAATAATGATTTGGATATGAAATAGTCGAACATGACATGGCAGTTCTTTGATTAATTGTTCTGAAATTTTGTCAGGTTTCTGATAAATTTATAAGAAATTTATTTTGGTAGATCCTCTTTTTGATTTTTTTTTGAGATCACTATTTCTAATTCAAATTTTTTAAAATATGGCACGGTTATTGTTTTAGTTTGTGTACTTAAATTTAATGACAAATGACAACAAAAAATAATCTCATAGAAAGAGCATTAGGTTACGACCAAGGATTGCGACAATATGCTTTATCACTGACACTTAATCAAGATGATGCAAATGATTTACTTCAGGAAACCTATTTAAAAGTATTACTCAATAGTGATTATTATAAAGATGATACGAATCTAAAAGCTTGGGTATATACTATAATGAAAAATACTTTTATCAATAATTATAGAAGAAAACAACGTTCTAAAGTAATCGTTGAGCAATCTGAAGATTTGTATTATCTCAATAATTACGTTTCTAGTCCTTCGGATTCTGCTGATATGCGTTATTTTGTGAAAGATATCAATGACAAAATCGTAGAAAAAAATGAAGATCAACGTAAACCATTTGAAATGTTTCTTGATGGTTTTAAATACCAAGAAATCGCAAATGAAATGAATATTTCAATCGGTACTGTTAAAAGTAGAATCTTTTTTACAAGAAAGAAGTTGATGAATGATCTGAAAGATTATGTTACGCCAAATTATCCAACTCAAATGGCATAAAAAAAAGGGCTCTATTGAGCCCTTTTTTTTATAATATTATGTGATTATTTAAGATTTAAAACAGCTTGTTTTATTCTTTTTACTGCTTCTATTAATTTATCTTCAGAAGTTGCATAAGATAATCTGATGCAATTGTCATCTCCGAAAGCAATCCCTTGAACCAAAGCTACATTGGCATCGTAAAGAAGATACATGCATAAATCATCTGAGCCGTTAATCTTAGTTTTTTTGTATGTAGCTGCAAATATTGAATCTGCAGGTGCATCCTTGCCATATAAATCCTTTACATCCGGGAAAAAATAAAATGCACCCTGAGGAAGACGTACTTTAAATCCCGGAATTTCTTGCAGAAGTTTATAAACTAAATCTCTACGCTTTTTAAATATATCTCTCATTCCAATTATATCCTTTGATGAAGTAGGATCAATTTCCATAGCCTTAATAACTGCTCGTTGTGCAATTGAACAGGTTGCTGAAGTGACCTGACCTTGTAGTTTATTGCAGGCTTTTGCAATAAAAAGGGGAGCTCCAATAAAACCTACTCGCCATCCGGTCATGGCAAATCCTTTGGCAACC
>Ga0209099_1002238_pt1 | contig 17470 bp, 5 predicted proteins | sample AD_JPNHW2_MetaG_FD_184430 | JGI IMG/M metagenome (GOLD analysis project Ga0209099, IMG submission 184430) | Active sludge microbial communities of municipal wastewater-treating anaerobic digesters from Japan - AD_JPNHW2_MetaG (SPAdes) (version 2) | ecosystem: Engineered > Bioreactor > Anaerobic >... | reverse complement strand
TCGCGGCGCTATCCTCGTCAAAAATCCTACGGTCATCGATCTGGCCCTCATCGAAAAAGAGCACATCCATGCCCGGGAGAAGGAGCGGATCGCCCGCAAGGCGGCCGAGCTCATCCGCGACAATGAAGTGATCATTCTCGATTCCGGGTCGACGACCACCGCGATCGCGCGGGCGCTCAAGGCGCGGCAGGGGCTGACGATCATCACCAATGCTGTCAACATCGCCTGGGAGCTGACCGCCAGCAAAAACCGTGTCATCCTGATCGGCGGCATGGTGCGCGAGAACTCTTTCTCGCTGGTGGGACCGCTTTCCGAGGAGGCGCTGCGCAGCCTTACCGCCGACAAGCTCTTCCTCGGCGTCGACGGTATCCATTTCGAATTCGGCTTGACCACGCCCAACCTTGAGGAGGCGACCATCAACCGCATGATGCTGCGCGCCGCCACCGACGTCTTTGTCGTTGCCGATTCGAGCAAGATCGGCCGCCGCAGCCTCGGCGTCATCGCCGAAATCCAGGCTGCCCACCATCTCATCACCGATGCGCATATCACGGCTGCCGACCAGAAAAAGCTTATCGACCTCGGGGTAGAGGTGATCATCGTCTGACAGGGATCCCTAACCAACAGGATGTATTTATGCCGTTTGTGACCAGATGGGCCCACCGGTTGCCCTTGCATCGTCTCCATTCCGGCATCGCTCTCGTCATGTTTCTCTCCGCCTTTACAGCGGCTTTGGCCTCCTCCCGGCTGCCCATCGACAGCCGCTCCGATTACCTCTGCTATTACGGCGCCTGGAACAACGACAACCTCTTCCGCGCCAAGGATTTCGATCTCGTCATCCTCGAACCCTCCAACATCTCCGCCACCCAGGTCGCCGAGCTGAAAAAAGGCCATGACGGCCTCGCCGGCACCACCGATGATGTCATCGTCATCGGCTACGTTTCGATCGGCGAGGATCATCAGGGGAGCCGGACGGGCGACGGCCGCGGTCCCTGCTACTGGGATTGGGGCACCAGTTCGGTCGTCTACACCAACGCCGGCTATGCCTCCTGGTATCTCGACGACGCCGATCACGATAAAAAACCGGACATGAACGGCAACTGGGGCAGCTATTACGTCAACGCCGGCGACTCCTCCTGGCGCAGTTTTCTCAAGACCAGCCCGACCGGCACCGACAATATCCTCAAGACCAAAAACTGCGACGGGCTCTTCCTCGACACCATCGACACCGCCTCGCCCTGGTCGCCCTGGCCCTATCGCTGGATGGTGGTGGCCATGTCCGATCTGGTCGGCTGGCTTCACACGACCTACCCGGACAAGTATCTGGTGGCCAACCGCGGCCTCTTTTATTTCGATCCCGATCTCGCTACCTCGTATGCCCACTCGATCCGCCCCTTCATTGACGGCGTGATGTTCGAATCCTATTTCAAGGAGGGCGAGCGCGCCGTCTGGGCAGCCAAGGTCAATACCGAGGCCGCCAAACCCGATGGCTTTGCGGTGATCGCCCTCGATTACTACTCCGCCAGCCAGACCGCCGCCATCAACAAGCAGGTCGCCGAGGTCCTGGGACTGGGCTGGAGCGATTTCATTTCCTCCTCTTCTCTCAACGAGATCCGCTACGAGGTCTTTCACCGCCATCCCGTCGATGTCAATCCCCCGACCTGGAATTCAGCCATCGGCTTGACCGAAGCGGTGGCCTCCGACGGTGCGGTCCGGCTGCGCTGGCGGCAGATTACGGATCAGTCGGCGCCCCTCTCCTTCACCGTTTTTTACAGTGACGCGCCGCTCTTCAACATCGCCACGGCGACCCGCCTGGATCAGGTGCCGGCCACCTGGCAAAGCGCGAGTCAAGCCTGGGAGTACCAGGTCACCGGCCTTGCCAACTATACGACCTATACCTTCCTGGTGCGCGCCCGTGATGCCCTCGGCAATGAGGACAAAAACCTGCGCACGCTCAAGGCCACCCCGCCGGCGGGCTCGAAAACCCTGATCACCATCGACGGCCTTTTCGCCGACTGGGGCGGCATCGCCGCGCTCGACACTCCGCCGAATCCCGTCGAGACGGCCGGGGACGGCCTCGATGCCGCCGCCGACCTTGTGGATCTCTATGTTGCTCACGACGCGACCAATCTCTATCTGCAGTTCACCACCGCCGCCGCCTTCAGCAGCGGCTATTTCTACCATGTCTTCTTCGACATCGACAATAATCCGGAGACCGGGTATCGCTATGCCGACAGCGCCGCCGCCGGCGCCGAATTGATGATGGAGAACCTCGCCCTCTGGCAATATACCGGCACGGGAGGCGACAACTGGAGCTGGACACAGGTGAGCGGCCTGTCGCGGGCCACTTCCGGCACCCAGACCGAGCTGAGCCTTCCCCTCGCCATGATGCCGCTGGCGGTGCAGCAGCAAAAGCTCACCCTGATGCTGCAGACCAATCGCGCGGTCACCCCCTTCACCTTTGTCGATGCCGCGCCCGACCGCTTCGGCAGTGAGCCTCTGGTCTACACCTTCAACAGCGGCACCGCCGTGCCCGGGAGACCCGCCGAACACCAGCCCGCGGGATTCACCCTCGGCCAGAACTATCCCAATCCCTTTAACGACGCCACCCGCATTCCTTTTAGCCTCGACCGGGCCGGCGAGGTGACGCTCCGGCTCTACAATATACGCGGCGAAAGCGCCGCCTCGTACCATCTCGGCATGATGAGCGCCGGCACCCATTCCTGGCCCCTTTCGGCGCATGAGTTAACCAGCGGCATCTATTATTACGAACTTTTAACAGGAGGGAAACGGCGGACAGGAAAAATGGTATTGATCCGGTAGGACGCGAGAATACTGCGGCTTGCCCGGGGAACATCAACCCCGGCGGCGCCGGCAGCAACTCCAAAATCGGGTTGCATGGCGCAGTATGCGGCTTGCCCGGGGAACATCAGCCCCGGCGGCGCCGGCACCGGCTCCCGAATCGGATTGCATGGCGCAGTATGCGGCCTGCCCAGGTAGCAGGAGATTATTGTTGCTTTACTGGAGCGGCATCACCTTAATCTTCATTTGTGAGGGAAACATGAAAAAAACATTGCTCTTTTGTTTGGCTGTGCTCGGCATGCTGGTTTTCCAGCAACCTGCCGCGGCGCAGATCACCATCGATGGCCTTTTCTTCGACTGGGATAGTGCCACCCAGGTGGACGTCGCCCCCCAGGCGGAGGAGTTGACCTTTGATCTGGGCGATCCGGATTGCCCGAATCCCGCCGTGCCGAGCTATTTCGCCGATCTCGACATCGACGATGTCTTCGTCACCGATGATGCCGATTTCGTCTATTTCCGCATCAAGATGAATCCGGTCGCCAATCTCACCAATGTGCCCAACGACACCTCCTATCACGGCGGTGCGGCGCTGGCCGTCTACATCTCCGTCGATCCCGGCTGGTCGGATATCACCGGTCTGACCTGGGGCTGGTGGGGCAGCGGCTACGACTATTTTGTCCAGGTCTACCCGACCGACAGTGTGGTTGTCAATTCAACCCATTATGATCAGTACCTCTGGGAACACAAGCAAGCCGGCAATGGCTGGGATTTTGTCCCCGCCGATTCCGCCATCGGCTGCAAGGTGGCCTGGAACGCCACCAATAACGAGGTGGAGTTCTCCGTGCCCAAGCAGCAGTTGTTCAACCCCCACTACCTCACCGATTTCGTCCGTCCGGATACGATTGCAGTGATGGTCTACGCCGGCGAGAACCTTTCCCCCTGGCGCGCCGACTACGCCAGCAATCCCGGCGTGGCCGGCTTCAAGGTGGCCCTGAAAAAGCCCGGCCCCATCGCCATCGACGGCCTCTTTTTTGACTGGACCGCCGAGATGCAGCTCGACACCCCGGCCACCCAGGAAGAGAAAACCTTCGATGCCGGTGACCCGGATTGTCCCAATCCCTCCGTCCCCAGCTACTTTGCCGATCTCGACATCGATGATGTCTACGCCACCGACGATGCCGATTTCATCTATCTGCGCGTCAAGATGAATTCGATCGCCAACCTCGCCAATGTGCCCAACGATACCTCCTATCACGGCGGCGCCGCTATTGCGGCCTATTTCTCGGTGGATCCGGGTGCGGCCGATACCACCGGCCTGACCTGGGGCTGGTGGGGCAATGGTTATGATTTCTTCGTCCAGGCCTATCCTTCCGACTCCGTTTACGCCTCGGTTGGCGGCTATCCCCAGGCCGTCTGGGAGCACAAGCAGGCGGGCAACGGCTGGGATTTCGAGGTGGTCGATTCCCTGCGCGGCGCCTGGGTCTCCTGGAACGCTCTCAGCAACGACGTCGAGATGGCCATTCCCAAAGCCCAGCTGCTCCATCCCCGTTATCTGCAAAATTTCCAGCAGCCGGACAAGATCGCCATCATGATCTATGCCGGTGAGAACCTTTCGCCCTGGCGCGCGGATTATGCTTCGATGCCCGGCGTGGCTGGCTATATCCTCAATCTCAACGGTTCGACCGGTGTCGCCACCCGGCCGACGGCCGCGGTTCCCGCCAACCTGACCTTGCATCAGAATTATCCCAATCCCTTCAATCCCGAGACCCGGATCCGTTTCGCCTTGCCAACGCAGGGCCATATCCGGATTCGCGTTTTCGATGTGCTCGGGAAGCAGGTTTCCTCTTTGGCCGATGGCCTCTACGCCGCCGGCGAGCATATCGTGACCTTCAGCGGCAAGGATCTCCCCAGCGGCATCTACTTCTGCACCCTGGAGAGTGCCGGTGCGCGTGAAATCCGCAAGATGATGTTGATCAAATAGCCTGAGCAGTTTAGCAGACGGGCAGGGAGAGCCCTCCCTGCCCGTCGCGTGTACCCTTTCGCCAGGGGTGGAGCGATGTGAACGGGCATCAACGACTACCACCAGAGGAGATTCGATGATGAGAAAGACCTTCCGCTTCCTGTTTTTTTTCCTGTTCATCCTTGCTGTGGCCTCATTCGCGCAGACGGTGTATCCCGTCGCAGCGGGCCCGGACGCCATTTCAGCGGCCTACCAGGCCGCGGCGGCCGGCGATATCCTGGAGCTGGTCACTTCCGGCGGAGCCTATACCGAGAGTGCCGCTCTGGAAATCACCGCCGGCAAGGCGATCACCATCCGTGCGGCTGCCGGGATCGCCGCGCCGGTTTGGCGGTGCGACGCCTCGCCTTTCATGACCGTCAGCGGCACCCTGATCATGGAGGGGCTCACTCTCGACGGGCAGGAAGCCGGTAAAAGGGCCATCAACACCTCTGGCAGTGCCGGCTATTCCATCAAGATCGTCAACAGCACCCTCCAGGGATTCGAATATATGATTTACGGAAGCTCCTCTTCCGCCCTGGATTCCCTGGTCATCGTCAACTCGCTCTTCAAAAAGGCCGCCAACCGGGCCCTCTATTTTCCCGCCGGCACCATCGATCCCGGTGTTGTCAAGCGGCTCTCCATCCGCAACTCCACCTTCATGGAGATGAAAAAGACTGAGCCTTCGATCTATTTCTACAGCAAAGCCTCACCCTCGGTGAGCCCGCGGCTGGAGCTGGACCATGTCACCTTTTATAATTGCCAGCGCATCCGCACCAACAGCGGCGTCACCGACGTCAGCATTAGCAACACCCTATTCGCCACGGATGGTACGATCAGCGGCGGGCAGTCCTTCAACCTCTATGGCGGCACCGTTGAAAATACCCTGGTGTTCAACGCCCCGGTCTCCGGAACCGGTGCCACCTACACCGGGTTCCTGGACAATGTCGATCCCCTTTTCACCGCCGCCGCGACCGGTGACCTCACCCTGCTGGAAGGTACGCCGGCTTTTCATGCCGGCACCGACGGCAAGACCCTTGGCGATCCGCGCTGGTGGCCCAGGCTCTCCGGCCGCATCTATGTCGCTGCGGGCAGGGACCAGATCTCCGCGGCGGTCGCCGCAGCCAATCCCGGCGATATCATCGAATTGACCAGCGATGGCGGGCTCTACGTCGAGTCCACTACGGTGGTCATCGACAAGCCGCTCACCATTCAACCCTCCGAAACCAGCGTTCATGCACCGGTCTGGACCTCCGATGACGGCGGCTATCTGATCCGCACCCAGGCAGGGCTCACCCTTACCGGCGTCAATCTCGATGGCGGCAAGGGTGCGCTCCTGGCGGCCGGCGGCATTGCCACGGATTCGAGCGGCTACAATCTGTTTCTGACCGACTGCGAACTGGCCAACCTTGGCGGCGAGAGCAGTACCACCGGCCACGCTATCTATGACGGCCTTTATGAGGGCGAAGTGGACTCGCTGGTCATCTCGGGCTGCTATTTTACCCGGATCGCCCGCGAGGGCATCTATCTCGGCGGACGCACCGCACCCCAAATCGGCACTGTGAAATACTTTCACCTGGTTAACTCGACCATGGCCAAGATCGGCGATGATGCGGTCTATATCCGCGATCATGACGGCAATCTGGCCACCCCCGGTCCGGTCTACCTTATCGATCATTGCACCTTTTATGACGCTTTCGATTCCTATGGCCTCCTGGCGCATTACATCGATAATGCCCTGATCAAGAACACCATCGCCGCTGCCTCGACGGTCAAAGGCACCGCTTTTTATCTCTACGGCGACAACTCGATCGTTAAAAACTCCATCTATTTTAACCTCAAGACCAATTTGCACACCGGCAAAAGTGAAAACATGCTCAGCGTCGATCCCCTCTTCGTCGATCCGGAATCGGGCAACTTTATGCTCTACAGCAACTCTCCGGCGGTCAACGCCGGCGATGACGGCTCGACCATCGGCGACCCGCGTTGGGGCGTCTCCACCCAGAAATCCAATGAACTGCAGCTGGTCAAGGGTCCCGCCAGCATGTCACCGACCACCACCTCGGTGCGCATCGTCTGGGAAACCCTGGAGAATGATCCACCCGCTTCGATCGTGGAATATGGCCTCACGCCGGAGCTGGGCACCATCGTGACCGGCCCGGAGGGCTGGCTCATAGCCGGCGAGGGCATCATGCATGAGGTCATCCTCACCGGCTTGCAGCCCTTCACCAGCTACTATTATCGCGTCGGTAATGGCACCGATATCGGCGTGGAGATCAACCAGGCCAAAACCGCACCGGAGCACGGCACGCCCTTCCGCCTCATGACCATGAGTGATATCCACGAAAACCATTACAGCCTCTGGCAGGGGATCGCCAGACGGGCGCCGCAGGATTCGATCGACCTGACCGTCTTCATCGGCGACTTTGTCAATGACGGCAGCGTGCGTGATGAGTGGAACGGCGGATTTTTCACGCCGGGCAAACCCTTGCTCGACAACATCACCGTGATCAGCTCCGTCGGCAACCATGAAACCGCCTTCGGCCCGTCGACCTATTACGACTATTTCTCGCTGCCAACCCATCCCGAGAACGGCGAGACCCCCGAAGCCTATTACAGCATGGATTATGGCGACGTCAAGATCATTGCCATCAACAGCAACGGCGATGACTACAGCCCCTCCTATCTCGCCGGATCGCTGCAGCTCGCCTGGCTTGAAGAAGAGATCAAGAACGCCGATAACAAATGGATCTTTATCTTCTCCCACACCAATGTTCTCTCCACCGCCTACCATGGCCAGTGGTCGGCGACCGAAAAAGAGAACCTGTTGCCGCTGTATGAAAAGTATGCCGCCCAGGGCAAGCGCATCATCGCCTTCGCCGGCGATGACCACAGCTTTGAGCACCTCTACAAAGCCGGCGTCAACTATGTCCGTCCCGGCTGCGCCAATCTCAGCCTCTATGACACCGACCTCAATCTGGTCGACAAACCCTACAGCATGTTCTATTCCAAACAGCCGGGGTTTTCGACCCTCGATGTCAGCAATAACGGCGACCTGATCACCCTCTCGGCCCGGGACACCACCGGTGCGATCTTTTACTCAGCGACCTTCACCACCAGCAGCACGCCGCCGCCAACCATCTATATCTCCGAACCTGATGGCATCGAGGACAGCAGCAGCGACCTCTATCGCCTCCGCTGGGTGGATTCGGATCCGGATGACGACGCCAAAATCAACCTCTATTATACCGCCGACGTCAACAGCCCGGGCGAACTGATCGCCGAAAACATCAGCGAGGATGACTCGTTGAATTATTTCGACTGGGATGTTTCCCGTGTCACGCCCGGATCCTATTATGTCTATGCGCTGATCCGTGACACCCAGAATCCGCCCGTCAAACGTTTCTCGCGCGGCAAGATCAGCGTCATCGCCGATGTCGTCGCTCCGCCGGCCGTCACTTCGCTGACCGGCACGCTGCTCAGCCGCACCAAACTGCAGATCAACTGGCAGAATCCGACCGACCCCTTGCATGTCGAGGTGCCATTGGCGACATTTGAAACCGGCATCGAGGGCTTTGTTGGCGAGAATGACGGTACGGCCACAGGGTCGCTCGAGACCGTTCCCGGCGCCGAGGGTCATGGCAATGCCCTGCGCATCAATTACGCCATTACCGTCGCCTGGGATCAATACGGAGGGGTCCTCTCGCTGCCCGGGTTCCCCAACATCAGTTCCACGCCGTATCTCGATTTCTGGTACCGCGGCGACGGCTCGAACCGGGCGCTGCGGCTCATCGCCGAGCAGGACAACGACCGCAACGGCAAAAATGATGACTGGTGGTATTCCGAGTCCCTGAATTTAACCTCCAAAGAGTGGAAACATGCGGTCCTCGATCTGCGACTCTTCTCGGCGCTGACCTGGCACGCCAATATGGACCGCTCCTTCGATCTCGAAAACATGGCCCGGCTCGACTTTATCATCCCCTCCTCCGATGCCGGCAGCGGCTTTGCCGAGATCGACGATATCAAACTCACCGGCGAAATCTCGCCGGCGCCCGATTTCCAGGGCGTCATCGTGCTGCGCCGGACGGACCGCTTCCCGGCGAGCATCAGCGATGGCGATGTCGTCTATCAGGGACCGGCCGAGAGCTGTGTCGATTCCACCGCAGTGCTCTACCAGAACAACTATTACGCCGCCTTCGCCTATGACGAAGTGCCCAACTACTCACCGCTCGGCGCCACCTCGATCTGGCTCTACACCTTGCCCACGGGTGTCGAGGCGGAGCAGGCGAACACTCTGCCGGTGCAATTTGAGCTCAAGCAAAACTATCCCAACCCCTTCAATCCCCAAACCACCATCACCTATGCTCTCCCGAAGGAGAGCCAGGTCCGGATCGTCGTCTACAATGCCCTCGGACAGGAGATGGCCGTGCTGGTGGACCAAAAAATGCGGGCGGGGTATCATACGATAGACCTGAATGGCGCCTCGTGGTCCGGCGGCGTTTATTTCTACAAAATCCAGGCCGATCACTTTACTTCACTGCGCAAAATGATTCTGCTCAAGTAAGAGCGTATCCACGGCCCTCCCTGCAGCGGCAGTCATGCAGGGAGGGCCATCCGCTCCCTCATTAACCGTTCGACTGTAACCCTTACGTGAGGTTGTTCATGACCAAATTCTATCTCTACCTTCTGGGGTTCCTGCTTCTCATTTGTTCTTCTCTTTTTGCCCAGACCGTGTACCAGGTGCCGGCCGGGTCGGATGCCATCTCCACCGCCTACGAATCAGCAGCGGCCGGTGACATTATCGAGCTGACCAGCGATGGCGGCGAGTACATTGAGGGCAACGATCTCGTCATCACCAAAGGCAAACCTGTCACCATCCGCGCCGCAGCCGGACTGCAAAACAAACCGCGCTGGACCGCCTCCGGCGGCTGGGCCCTGCTGCAAACCGCGGATGACCTCACCCTGGAGGGGATCACCATTGATGGCACCATCGCCGGCGGCGCGCGCGAAGTCGGTATCCGCGGTGCCGAACCCGAATGGTATGCCCTGAAACTGGGCTACAATCTCAAGATCCGCAACTGCGATTTCGTCAATTTTGACTATGCCATTTATGGCGAGGATTCCAATCAGCTGGATACCTTGCTGATCGATGGCTGTTCCTTCACGCACATCACCAAACAGGCCCTCCAGTTCAGCGGCGGCACTATTGCTCCGGGCCAGGTGCGGCATTTCTTCTGCACCAACTCGACCTTTTGGGACATCGGAGGTTATGCCCTCTATTTTCAGTCGACCGCTATCGATGCCAGTCCACAGGCCGAATTTGTCGTCGACCACGTGACCATTCATGACGCGGCCAGCGGCAATATCTACCCCCGTGATATCGACGGCGCGGTCATTAAAAATTCGATCATCACCAACTCCGGGACCTCACCGGGCACAGCCTGCCTCCTCGATGGCCCGAACTCCCGCATCAGCAACCTCCTGTATAACGGCCTGGACTCGGTTACCCTCGAGGCCGGAGCGTTGGAGAGCCAGCTGGCCAATATCCTGGCCGGGGTTGATCCCCTCTACGCCAGTGCCGTCAGCGGCAATTTCACCCTGATGACCGGCTCGCCAGCGATCGGCGCCGGTGATGACGGCAAAAGCCTCGGCGACCCCCGCTGGTGGCCGGAAAACAACTCTGAATACGTCTTTGTTTTTGCCGGCGAAAACACCCTTGCCGACGCCGTGGCCGCGGCCGTCGCCGGCCAGACCGTCATGCTGGTGTCGGATAGCGGGATCTATGACAATACCCATAAAATGGTGATCGACAAGCCGCTCACCATCCGCGCCGCCGATGGACTGAAGCAGCGCCCCGTGCTGACCTCGGGCGCCGCCGATGCCATGTTCGAAATCTCCGCCGGATTTACCTTGCAGGGCGTCATCCTCGACGGCGCGCAGGGCGCCGACTCGACCGCCATCGGTATCACCAATGCCCAGAATACGAGCGGGTATAACCTCAAGGTCCTGGACACCGATTTCCTCAACTTTTCCGACAAGGGCCAGACCACCGGCTTCGGCATCTTCGGCGTCCCCAGCTCAGTCGTTGATTCGGTCCTCATCGAGAACTGCTCCTTCGCCCACATTCTCGACATGGGCATCAGCTTTAACGATCCCCTGACCGCCACCGGTTCGGTCAATGTCTTCAAGGTTGACAACTGCACCTTCTGGGACATGAACTCGGAGGCCATCTATATCGATGCCTTCGACTCCAAAATGGAGACCAAGGATCCCGAGGTCACCATCAACAAAGTCACGGTCTACGACTGCGGCAGCTACAACCTCATCGCCCATTACATCGACTACTCTGTGCTCACCAACTCCCTGGTGGTCCTCCCCGAGCTCAACACCAGCTATGCCCCCACCAAGGTCTATGGCACCCACTCCCGGGTCGAGAATTTCCTCTATTTCAACACCCGCGACATCGACCTCAGCTACGGCGCCACCGACTTTCAGCTCATCAATATCGTGCCTCAGGGAGATCCCGGCCTCAAGGACCCGGAAAACGGCGACTTTTCCTATACCGTGCACTCCCCCGCCGTGCTCTTCCTCGAGGATGGCAATTTCCTCTGCCTCGGCGCCGAGCACTGGTGGCCAGGCATCTATGTGCCCGTCAATATCCACTGGGGCACCAAACGCAACTCGCTGAAAGGCTTGACCATCACCTGGAAAAACTATAATCAGGCCGATTCCATCCGCTGGGGCTACACCGAGGCCTACGAGCAGGGCTCCTTTCCGGGTGTTCGTCATGACGATTACCAGCTCGGCGACCGGCCCGAGTATCTCTTTGACTATACCTTCCCGGGTCTGAAGCCGCAGTCCACCATCTATTACTCATTCAAGTTCAATGAATTATGGGGACAGCACAAGAGCTTCACGACCGCCCGCGATACCCTGGCGACCAAATTCAGCTTTATCGTCGGCGCGGATTGTCAAGCCGGCACCGAAGAATTCCAGAAAATCTCCTCGATGGCCGCCGCCGAGAAGGCCGATTTTTATATCAACGTCGGTGACATCATTGACAACTCCCTCTATCCCGGATTGTGGGAAAAATACTACTCCTGGGGCCGGGAGTATCTGGAACAGACCCTGACCTATTACACCCACGGCAACCATCTCTACTATGACACCGAGTCGGGGAACGCGGTGATGAACCAGCTGGTCCTGCCGGGCAATGAAAAATGGTACTCCTTCAAGCAGGGCAATACCCTCTTCATCTGCCTCTTGTCGGAGGCTTCCCTCTCGACCCAGTGGACCTGGGCCAAGAATCTGCTCGCCAAGAGCGATGCCATCTGGACCGTGGTCTATTTTCATGCGCCCTTTTTCACCAGCGGCGGGCATGCCGGCGAGATGGACGCAGCGATTCCCTACTGGTGGAAGATGTTTGACGATTATGGGGTCGATGTCATCCTCAACGGCCACGACCACACCTACACCCGCTCCAAACCGATCAACCTGAATGTCTCGGATTCGACGGCCGTCGCTGACTACGGCAGCGCCGCCGGCCAGGGCCGGTTGCAAATGCTGGTCGGCAGTTTTGGCGCCGCGACCTATTCCGAACAGTCCGGCTGGTGGGTGGGCAAGACCCGATCGGCCGTCAACTATGTCAAGTTTCAGGTGGATGGTGACAAATTGCATTTCGACTCCATCGATCTGAACGGGGCCGTGATCGACAGCCTGACCCTCGATGCCAAAGGGACCCGCTATGATCGCCCGATCAATACCGGCCTGCTCCAGGAGCCTGCCGGTCTGCCGGGTGAATATCAGTTATCACAAAACTACCCCAATCCCTTCAATCCCGCGACCAAAATCGCCTACAGCCTGCCGGTCGCGGGCAAGGTGGCCCTCAAGATCTATGATCTGCTCGGCCGCGAAGTGCTAACTCTGGCTGACGGGATGAAACAGCCCGGCCGCTATGAGGTCCTGTTCGATGCCGCGGCACTCCCGAGCGGCCTCTATTACTACCGTTTGCAATCAGGTTCCTTTGACCAGATCCGGAAAATGGTTTTCCTGAAATAAGTTGGCAGGGGGCGCGCAACCTGATGTTTTACGCGCCCCCATCTCTGGAACCATATCTACCCCAAGCCTGGTTCTATCACTTTATACTCGTGAGGTTTGCCGTGAAAAAAATTACCATCCTGCTGCCGCTCTTCCTGTTGTTCCTCTTCTCCACACTCCCCGCCCAAACCGTCATTCAGGTGCCGGCGGGCACCGATGGTCTCGCCGCGGCCTGTGCGTCTGCCTCGGCGGGCGATATCATCGAATTGACGACCAATGGCGGTCTCTACACCGAAACCGCCAAACTGGTCATTGACAAACCGCTGACCATCCGGGCCGCCAAAAGCCTCAGCCAGAAACCGCTCCTGGTCTCCGGCGCCGCCGATGCGATGATCCAGTTCGCAACGAATTTTACCCTTGAGGGTGTCATCCTCGACGGCGCGCAGGGCGCCGACTCCACCGCCGTCGGCATCACCAACGCCGCAAACACCACCGGCTATAACCTCAAGGTCCGGGACACCGATTTCCTCAACTTTTCCGACAAGGGCCAGACCACCGGCTTCGGCATCTTCGGCGTCCCCAGCTCCGTCGTTGATTCGGTCCTCATCGAGAACTGCTCCTTCGCCCACATCCTCGACATGGGCATCAGCTTCAATGACCCCCTGACCGCCACCGGTTCGGTCAATGTCTTCAAGGTTGACAACTGCACCTTCTGGGACATGAACTCGGAGGCCATCTATGTCGATGCCTTCGACTCCAAAATGGAGACCAAGGATCCCGAGGTCACCATCAACAAAGTCACGGTCTACGACTGCGGCAGCTACAACCTGATCGCCCATTACATCGATTACTCCGTGCTCACCAACTCCCTGGTGGTCCTCCCCGAGCTCAACACCAGCTATGCCCCCACCAAGGTCTATGGCACCCACTCCCGGGTCGAGAATTTCCTCTATTTCAACACCCGCGACATCGATCTCAGCTACGGCGCCACCGACTTTCAGCTCATCAATGTCGTGCCCCAGGAAAACCCCGGCCTCAAGGACCCGGAAAACGGCGACTTTTCCTATCCGGCGGACTCTCCGGCAGTGCTGGTGGGTGAGGATGGCTCGACTCTCTCCCTTGGTGATGACCGCTGGCTGCTCAAGCCCGCCACGGATAAGGTCTACCTCGCAGCCGGCGAAAATGTCCTCTCCGCCGCCCTCGCGGCTGCCGTCGATGGCCAGACCCTGATCCTCACCAGCAACGGCGGCGTCTATCATGAATCCGCCAAATTGATCGTCGATAAAAAGGTCACCATCCAGGCCGCGGACGATCTCGTGCAAAAGCCGGTCCTCAGTTCCGATGCCACCGACGCCATGATCGAGGTCTCCGCCGGTTTGACCCTGAAGGGCCTCCTCCTCGATGGCGCCCTCGGCGGCGTGCCCACCACCACCGGCATCACCATCAAGCCGCAGACCTCGGGCTATAACCTCGCCGTCCTTGAAAGCGATCTGCTCAACTTCGGCAATGCCTCCGGATCCACCGGTTTCGGCATCTTTGGCGATCCCTCCGCGGTGGTCGACAGCTGCCTGATCCAGAATTGCTTCTTCGCCCACATCGTCAAGATGGGCATCAGCTTTAAATCACCGCTTACCCCCACCGGCTCGGTCAACGTCTTCAAGGCGGACAACTGCACCTTCTGGGATATCAACGCCGAGGCCATTTACGTCGATGCCAACGATTCCAAAATGGAGACCAAGGATCCCGAGGTCACCTTCAACAAGCTCACCCTCTATGACTGCGGCAGCTATTGTCTCATCGCCCATTACATCGACTACTCGGTGCTCACCAACTCGATCGTGGTTCTGCCCGAACTCAACACCGGCTATGCCCCGAGCAAGATGTATGGCACCCACTCGCGCATCGAGAATTTCGTCTACCTCAACACCCGCGACATTGACCTCAGCTACGGGGCCACCGACTTTCAGCTCATCAATGTCCTGCCCCAGGAAAATCCCGGTTTCGCCGATGCGGCCAATGGCAACTTTCATTACGCTCTGGACTCGCCGGCGATCCTCTTCAGTGAAGACGGCGCGCCGATCTATCTCGGTGACGACCGCTGGTGGCCGGTGACGACCGGCGTGAATTGCACAGAGCAGCAGAGCCAGCCCGCGATGTTCACGCTGGCCCAGAACATGCCCAATCCTTTCAATCCGGTGACGACCATCCATTTCACCCTCCCCGCCGCGCAGCGGATCAGCCTTAAGGTCTACAATATGCTGGGCGAGGAGGTGGCCACACTGGCTGAGGGTATGTGGTCTGCCGGCCTCCACAACGTGCAGTGGAATGCAACCGACCGGCCCAGCGGCCTCTATCTCTACCGTCTGGTGACCGAGAGCACGGCCGCCAGCAAGCGGATGATGCTGCTCAAGTGAACGAATCCGTACGGGCTGGGAGCAGCGACAACTGGATGGCGCTGCTTCCGGCTCGGCGGCCTTTACTGTTTCAGAACTTGTAACCAACGCTACCAGCCATAAGGAGTACGCTCCTGTGAAATCCAAACTTCTTTTCTTCCTCTCCCTTTTGCCGGGATTGCTTTTAGCTCAAACGACGGGTAAAATCTCCGGCAAGATCATCGATGAAAAAAAAGAGCCGGTCATCGGCGTCAACGTCCTCATCGACGGAACCGCCATGGGTGCTGCCGCCAGCGTCGAGGGCGAGTATTTCATCATCAACATCCCGCCCGGAACCTACAGCCTCAAGGCCAGCGCCGTGGGCTATGGCCCGAAACGCATCGACAAGGTCAAGGTCGAAGCCGGTCTGACCACCAGGGTCAATTTCACCATGCAGTCCACCATGATCGAAATGCCGGAGGTGGTGATCCAGTACACCCGGCCGGCGGTCCAGAAAGATCTGACCTCCAAGATGCAGGGAATGGACCTCAGCGACATCGAGATGATGCCGGCGCAGATGTCGATCCGCGACCTCTTTTCCAAGCAAGCGGGTATCACCCGCGACATCAGCACCACCCCGGTCAACTCCCAGCCGGTCTTCGGCCAGTTCGCCACCATCCCCAACGATGGGCTCCATTTCCGCGGCGGCCGCACCAACGAAACCCTCTATCTCTTCGACGGCATCACCGTCAATGACGGCCTCTGGGGCGGCTATAACCTCGATGTGCTCGGCCAGTACACCCTCCAGTCCCTGCAGACCCTCACCGGCACCTTCGGGCCCCAATATGGCGAGGCCATGTCCGGTGTGATTCTCATGCAGCCCCAGGACAATCTCGCCAGCCGTTGGAAGGCCCAGGCCTCACTCCTGACCGACAATTTCGGCAAGAAATCGGGCAGCCAGAAGGAGTACAATCTCGAGGCCGCCGTCAGCGGGCCCATCCCCGGCGTCAAGAACCTCACCCTCACCTCCTCGGCCCGGACCTATACCACCGACGGCTATATTAACGGCTACCTCTACCCCAACTGGGTCGATTCGCGCGGCACCGATAAAAGCGGCATACCCGAAACGGTGCCCATGGTCTACCGCGATACCCGGATGGCCTTCGGCAAAGCGATCTGGCAGGTGAGTAAACCCCTCAAGCTCCGCCTCGGCTATTATGCTGCCGAGACCAAACAGGGGGTGTATGACCACTTTTTCAAGTACAATCCCTATGGCACGCCACGCGTCGTCCTCAATGACTATCTCGGCTATCTCAAGCTGACACATGTCTTTTCACCGCGGACCTTTGCCGATTTCGCCCTCTCCAAATACCGCCGCGGCTATCGCTCCCGCGTCTTCTCGGACCTCTCGCTCTACGAAGTGCGTCCGGAGATTCTCACCGCCGAGTTTTCCGTCGCCGGTGAAAATTATGTTTACTTTGACAGCTACTACGACAAGATCGAGGCCCAGGGCTCCTTCAACAGCCAGGTCTCCCGGCAGCACTTTATTACCAGCGGTGCTTCGCTCTCCACCATCAAGACCTCGCTGCAGCGCCGCAACCCCAACGGCGGTGAGGCTTACGAGAACTATTACTTTCAGCCCAGAAAAATGTACGCCTTCGTCAACGACAAGATGGAGTTCGACGACATCGGCATGGTGATCAACGTCGGTTTGCGCTACGATTACATCGACCCCAACCGCGAGTTCGTCGAGGACATCGAATCCCCGGACGGCAAGATCGGCAAGGTCAAGGCGCACCAGTATGTCAGTCCGCGTTTCGGCATCAGCTACCCGATCTCCGACGCCGCGGCCTTCCGCTTCGGCTACGGGCACTATTATCAGTATCCTGATTTTTACAAGGCCTTCCAGGGGACCAACCGCGAATATTCGATGTATCCCGCGCCCAATGTCAATTCGGTTCAGGGTGCCATCGCCAAGGGGGATATCCAGGAAGAAAAGACCATCAATTATGAATTCGGCGTGCAGATGCAGCTGGCCCCCAAGCTCTCCGCCGACATCACCGGATTTTACCGCAAAACCTCCAACCTTATCGGCATTGTCATCGCCGAAGGCTACCTGACCTCGGGTGACGTGGTCAAGGCACAGAAATATCCGATCTTCGACAACATCAACTTCGCCACGGTCAAGGGCGTCGAGTTCTCGATGACCAAACGCATGAGCGATAATTTCACCGGCTTTCTCAACTATACCTACTCGCGCGCCCTG